>ERZ1106915.120-NODE-120-length-125347-cov-13.861819_pt1 | contig 125347 bp, 106 predicted proteins | sample MGYA00403653_ERZ1106915 | MGnify/ENA primary metagenome ERZ1106915 (study PRJEB35170, sample SAMEA104062404) | human gut metagenome | biome: human gut; feature: human-associated habitat; material: faeces | place: Denmark | collected 2012-06-06 ...
TAAATGCGTCAATCGCCGTCAGCGTGTTTCCCCTTCTGGCACTTCCGTTAATAATTACGATTTTCATGTATGTTACCTCCAGTTTCTGATTTCATGAAATCATTATACCTTTTTTCGCTTATCCTGTCATCATGTTTCACCAATCAGAACCTGTCGAAATCCTCCTGTGTGGCAACCTGTCTCCATCCCTTATACTCATCGTTCCGACTCTCCACAAACATATCATTCACCATCCCGATAGTCAGCAGATCCAGATCCCGGATGGAAATCCCCAGCTGCACACACCGGAGAAGAAACAGGGGAGTTGTCATTTCACGGTCTGTTGCATGAAGTTTTTTTTTAGCCTCCACATCCGTCCTGATGTTCATTCCCCACAGCTCGATCAGCTTCGGCAAAACCTGGTAAATACTGAATGTATTAAACTCATCCAGCCATTCCTCCGGATTATCCGGAATCGACGGATTCGCATGCTTCGCCATCACATACGCAATGTTCTCGAACATCTCAAGGGAAAACAGATCCAGGGAAGACTTTTCCGGATCCCCATCCCCGATACTCTTTTCCAGCACAGATAAATCCTTGTAGATATCCCTCTGAAATTTAATCCTGTAAATACGCGGAATGGCGGCAGATGCCTTAAAAGCAACCGCCTTCCCGTCAATCTCAATCTTCTTCATCATACTCATATCTGAATCCCCCTCAGCTCAGTGCTTTTCCATTTCCAGCAGCATCCACAACAGACTTCCCACTATCAGATGCCTGCAAAGAAGCCGGATCCGCAGCCGGCAGATACACCGACTTGTACCAGTCTGCATAAACAGTTGCATCCGTAGTATTCCCAGTCTTCGCCTTCACCTTTCCATCCGACAATGGTGTAGCCTTGATAGTCAGTGTTTCTGTCTGCACTTCCTTTTTCTCCTCGTTGGTCTTGCCCTCGATCTTCGGACGGGAAGCTGAACAGTTATACATCACGTGGCGGATATGGCGCACATCCCCGTCGAACTCAAAAAGCAGGGCAAACAGTGCCAGTTCTGCATCCGAGTTTTCAATCAGAACGCCCTTGGCATCCAGCTTTTCTCTCAGCACATCCGTCCTGAAACTCTCCGGAATCAGTGCAAGCTCCAGATCCCCGTCATAGCCCATATTGTTGTTGATCACATAATACGCAATACCATCCGCATAAAAATTCTCCGGCTCCCCGTTGGCATCCAGGGACAGTGATACGGATCCAGGAAGCGGCACCGGTGCTGCATAGGTTCATACGAAGCCACTTAAAAGTAATCTCATCAGCCGGATTTTGTTTTGCTTCCCGATAAGCATCACGAAGTCTCTCAATATCCACCGTATATCCCAGGGAAGGATTTACCCTGTACCAGTTTGCTTCATCTTCCCAGTCCTCATCATTCTTTAATCCATAAACTACAGGATAAAAGGTCGGATCCACACGCCGTCCCTCCAGAATATCTACTGCTTTGGTATGCAGTTCAAAAGCAAGCGAATGCCTGTCATTCCCAGCAGTCGTAATAATAAAGTGCAGTGGATTCTGCCGAGCATCTGAACTGTATTTTGTGAGTACGTCATATAGCTGTCGATTCGGCTGTGTATGAATCTCATCGAACACAAGTCCCGAAATCGAAAAACCATGCTTGCTTCCAACCTCTGCGGATAACACCTGGTAGAATCCAGCATTTCCGTAATTGACAATTCGCTTGGTAGCTGACATCAGCTTACTTCTCTTCATCAGTGCTGGTGACATCTCAACCATCTGTCTTGCAACATCAAAAACAATGGATGCCTGCTGCCGGTCCGCCGCCGCACCATAAACCTCCGCAGATGGTTCATTATCTGCATAAAGTAAATAAAGAGCGATGGCAACTGCCAATTCACTCTTTCCAACCTTTTTACAGATTTCTACAAAAGCTGTACGGAATTGCCTGTTACCATCAGGCTTGACAATCCCGAATATATCTCTTATTAGCTGCTCCTGCCAGGGCAACAGCCAGAATCTCTTACCTGCCCATTTGCCTTTTGTGTGGCATAAATTCTCAATAAAAGCAACTGCCCTGTCTGCCTTTGCCTTATCGTAATGAGAAGTCGGAAGCATAAATCTTGTCGGCTGATAATTTTTCAGCTTTGGATAGTCTTTTGGTCTTGTTTCACGCGCCATCTCCCATCATACCTCCTTGATTTTTGCCAACTGTCTATCCAAACACACCACTATCCACAAGTAATGCCTCCATCTCATCCTCTGTTTCTTTCACTTTACCATTACCGACAACAATCCTGCTACGCGAAGATGGCGTGAGCCCAAACTCTGATGCCGCCTGCAACATCAACTTCTGATTCGTATTTGCAATTCCAACCCAAGGTGTCTGCTGCTGATATCCTTTATCCGTTTCAAATGTCGAGCCGCCAGAAGTAATATGCTCCTGAGCTTCCCTCCATCTTGCATATGACTGACAATATGCAGCAAACGCCGCCATATCAACTTCAGTAAGAACACCCATCTGATTCATCAACTTCGCCAAGCGTTCCCATTTCTTCTTTGCTTCCGGCATTAACCAATCAGGACAAGCAGGCATTCCTTTTGCTGGGACTAGCTCTTTCGTATTCAATTTTCTCTTACCTGGATTACCTTCCAGCTTCTTCACAGCTGTAGGCTTTGGCTTTCTTCCCGCCATCGGAATTCCTCCTTTCTCAAGTTCCAATATTTTTTATTGTCAAAACCATTATTTCTACATATAATAATTAAGAACACGAAGCAAATATGAAGCAAATAGTGTTCCTCAAAAACTCGTTTTCTGTTGACTACGAGTATTTTTGTGGTACAATGAAGCTAGAGGATAGCGGCGTTGACCAGCTATCGTGGTGTTGAAGCAGTTGACTGTGTCGGCATGCAGCCGATTGTGGAGCCTGACCTTGGGTTATGCGATAACCTCAAACCGAATAGGTTCTTCGGAACTGAATGAAAACGCTTTTTAAGGGCCTTGCATTGGCAGGGTCCTTTATTTTTTGCAAAGGACAAGGTATAATATGGATCTATTACAACAGTCTGCACAAGCCTGGAAAGAAATAACTGAATATAGATATTTGTTTACATATGGCTATAAGAAACAGCTGTATCCAATTAATCTTACCTTTTCTCTGGAAGATTATCCGCATTTAGCTGGCTTCCAGTATATGAAAGATATCTCACTTCCCAATTATTCTTCTGCCAAAATTGCTGATAGAATTCTTGAGGGTAAAATACTATTTGAAAAAGTTCAAAAAGCAGCCCAGTACGAGGAGATGATAAAACCTCGACTTGAAGCATTAATTCACTTGAAAGAATCCCTTGATAACAAATTTAATTTATATTCATACATGCCACGCATGTATCCTTTCATCACAGGCATTAAAGCAGATTATTTAATATCTAGCCATTTTAGTGTTGATAATTTCATCTTTATCATCAAGGCAAATGCGCAAGGTGAATTAAAATGTGATTTTCTTTGTTGCTCCATTTTTGAAATATGAAACGGGATCTTTCCGAGTAGCAACATATAGCGGTATATTCGCATTTCGCTTCCGGAAAACAAAAAAATCCGGTGACGCATGGATACAATTCCACACATCACCGGACGATTTCTATCCTCATAAATTTTCTCATGAGCAATCTCCAATGTGTACTTTTCTACATAAATAATATCATGTACAAGGCTTCCCATTTGATAATTTTTGTCTCATTTTTTACACATTTCAAATGGTCTAAACTCAACTTTTCCCCTTTATCAAACAGCCGAAAAATCCAGTAAAATCAAGCGTTTCAAGCACTTCATCAAATCATTGCCAGTATATTGCCGTGTAGGTATATCTCCTTTAGGTGGATTGGTTGATAGTTTCTCGACAACTCTATTTTACCATAAACCTTGAGGAGATATTTTATTTTTAACAAGAAAAAATGCCGTATTTATGCGGCTTTTGGCGTTTCGCAAACGCCTACCCTGCATAGACTGCAAGGAGCTCAGCTGCGTCCTGTACCTCTTCCTGGGAAAGACCTTCCAGATCTACCCCGCAGTCTGCAAAGGCCTCTGTATAATAGAGTTCCCCGTCTTCCACTTCCGCTACCTGATACAGGGTCATTTCCACATCTGGTTCCGAAAGCTACAGGAAAACTTTTTCTTTTTCCTTTTTCTGATTCCTGCTGCCAGAAGACCAATCACCAGGATAAGCACAAGGACTGCTGCCCCTGCATATGAAAGGGTCAGGTCTTTTGCCTCTTCTTTTTCCCGTGTTTTTACGGAAATGGTTTCCGGGTTCTCCGGCTCATAAGCAGTTCTTTCACCCCGCACCAGAAGCCTGTGGGAATCCCGGTGTGCCTGGACAACACGCAGTGGGTGGATCTGCCGCCTGGGGATTTCCTGCTTCGATTTGTGTTTTTGAGGCAAAAAAATCTCCAGATATGCGCATCTGGAGATTTTTGGTATCTATGTTTTTTACAGATAAGAGTAACCCATTAAGGATTCGTCCACTGCCTTGGCAGCTTCTCTTCCTTCGCGGATGGCCCATACGACAAGAGACTGGCCTCTGTGCATGTCGCCGGCTGTGAAAACTCTCGGAACGCTGGTTTCGTAAGCTTCCAGCTTTGTCTCCACGTTGGTGCGAGGGGTTGTGGCTACCTTGAAGGCATCGGTGACGTATTTCTGACTTCCAAGGAATCCGGCTGCGATCAGTACCAGGTCAGCCGGGATCACTTCTTCAGTGCCCTCTACGGGAACCATCATCATACGACCGGATTTCGGATCCTTCTCGCCTTTTAACTTCACGATCTTGGCCTGGCACACGTTTCCGTTTTTATCCTTGATAAACTCGGTGACTGTGGTCTGGTAAACGCGGGGATCGTGTCCGAATACGGCGATAGCCTCCTCCTGGCCGTAATCGGTTTTCAGAACCTTCGGCCACTCCGGCCACGGGTTGGAGGCTGCACGCTCTACTGGAGGCATTGGCATCATTTCCAGCTGGGTTACAGATTTGGCACCCAGACGGACGGAGGTTCCCACACAGTCGTTTCCGGTATCACCGCCGCCGATCACCAGCACATGCTTGCCCTTTGCATCCTCGTAAGGTGCTTTGGTAAAGTCGCTGTCCAGTAAGGTTTTGGTTACTTTTTTCAGGAAGTCTACTGCGAAATAGATTCCCTTGGCATCTCTTCCCGGTACCTTGATGTCACGGGGATTGGAGGCTCCGCAGCAAAGAATCACGCGGTCAAATTTTTTCAGAAGCTCTTCTGCCGTGATGTCAACGCCTACATTTGTATTGGTCACAAATTTCACGCCCTCTTCTTCCATCAGCTTCAGTCTTCTGTCGATGACAGATTTCTCCAGCTTCATGTTGGGGATGCCGTAGCGAAGCAGGCCGCCGATGCGGTCGCTTCTCTCAAATACGGTGACGCTGTGGCCTCTTCGGTTCAGCTGCTGTGCGGCTGCAAGTCCGGATGGGCCGCTTCCTACTACTGCAATGGTCTTGCCTGTGCGGACAGCCGGAGGCTGTGGTTTTACCCATCCTTCTGCATAGGCAGTCTCAATGATGGCTCGCTCGTTTTCCTTGGTGGAAACCGGGTCTCCGTTTAAGTTGCAGGTACATGCTGCCTCGCAAAGGGCAGGGCAGACACGGGAGGTAAATTCAGGGAAGCTGTGTGTTTTGTTCAGGCGAAGGAATGCCTGCTTCCAATTTCCGGTAAATACCAGGTCGTTTGTCTCCGGTACCAGGTTGTGAAGAGGACAGCCGGAAGCCATGCCTCCGATCATCATTCCTGCCTGGCAGAAGGGAACGCCGCATGCCATGCAACGTGCTCCCTGAAGCTTCTGTTTTTCTTTATTTAAAGGGGTACGGAACTCCTTGAAATTGGCAATTCGCACCTTAGGCGGCAGAACCTTTGCCACCTCTCTGTTATATTCTAAAAATCCAGTCGGTTTTCCCACGATCCTTCGCCTCCTTAATGCTTAACTCCTATGCTTTCGTAGAATGCTTCCATCTGTGCCTGTTCACTGTTCAGACCCTTTTCCTCAAGCTTTGCGCTTAAGGTAATCATTTTCTTGTACTCATTTGGAATGAGCTTTTTAAAATGAGGCAGGTACTCATCAAACTGATCCAGAACCTTCTTGCCAAGGGCTGAGCCTGTTGCAGCTACATGGGCTTCAATCAGATCCCGAAGCTCTTTTTCGTCATATTTATTATCCACCTTTTCAATAGAAATCATGGATTTATTCAGATTTCTGTAAAGAACATTCTCCACATCCAGAACGTAAGCAATACCGCCGCTCATACCTGCTGCAAAGTTTTTGCCTGTTCTTCCAAGAACAACCACACGACCGCCTGTCATATACTCACAGCCATGCTCGCCTACACCTTCTACAACTGCATTTGCACCGGAGTTACGTACTGCAAATCGCTCGCCTGCCATACCATTGATAAAAACAGTGCCGCTGGTAGCTCCATAAAGGGCAACATTTCCTACAATAATATTATCTTCTGCTTTGTAGCCTGCATTTTCCGGAGTTTTCAGGATCAGCTTACCGCCGGAAAGGCCTTTTCCAAAATAATCATTGCAGTCACCGGTAAGCTTCAGGGTAAGTCCCTTGGGGATAAATGCACCAAAGCTCTGTCCGCCTGCTCCTGTGCAGTCGATTTCTACAGTGTCTTCCGGAAGTCCCTTTTTGTGGTTTCTGGTGATCTCGGCACCAAGGATGGTTCCAAATGCACGGTCTGTATTCTTAACAGCCACAGAAAACTGTGTTTTCTCACCGTTCTGGATGGCGCGGCTGCATTTCTTGATCAGGATCTTCTCATCTAATGTTTTTTCCAGCTCGAAGTTGTACTGTGCTTCCGGGTCAAAGGTTACCTTGCTGCCTTCTCCTGCATATGGATTGTTCAGGATGGCGCTCAGGTCAACTTTTCCCTTGTGAGGCTCGTCTACCGCATCAGTTGCAACAAGAAGATCGGTACGTCCTACCATTTCCTTCAGGCTGCGAACCCCAAGCTTTGACATGTACTCGCGGAGCTCCTGTGCAATAAAGCGCATGAAGTTTTCTACGTATTCCGGTTTGCCCTTGAAGCGTTTTCTAAGCTCCGGGTTCTGGGTGGCAACACCAACCGGGCAGGTATCCAGGTTGCACACTCTCATCATCACGCAGCCCATAGTTACAAGGGGAGCGGTTGCAAAGCCAAATTCTTCTGCACCAAGAAGTGCGGCAATGGCAACATCACGGCCGCTCATCAGCTTGCCGTCTGTCTCAATGCGGACACGGTTTCGAAGTCCATTCATAAGAAGGGTCTGATGTGTTTCCGCAAGTCCAAGCTCCCAGGGAAGTCCTGCATTGTGGATGGAGCTTCTTGGAGCAGCTCCTGTACCTCCGTCATAGCCGGAAATCAGGATAACCTGTGCGCCAGCCTTTGCAACACCTGCTGCTACAGTACCCACACCAGCCTCGGAAACCAGTTTTACGGAAATATCTGCATATTTGTTTGCATTTTTCAGGTCATAGATCAGCTCTGCCAGGTCCTCAATGGAATAGATGTCATGATGGGGCGGCGGGGAGATCAGGCTGACACCAGGGGTGGAATGACGGGTTTTTGCAACCCACGGGTAAACCTTCTTTGCCGGAAGGTGTCCGCCTTCACCTGGCTTTGCTCCCTGTGCCATTTTGATCTGGATTTCTTTTGCAGATACCAGATAGCGGCTGGTAACGCCAAAACGTCCGCTGGCTACCTGCTTGATGGCTGAGCATCTGTCATCCGTGCTTCCTGCTGAATCCAGTCTTTCCTCACTTTCACCGCCTTCTCCTGTGTTTGATTTTCCGTGAAGATGATTCATGGCAATGGCAAGAGTTTCATGAGCCTCCTGGGAAATAGAGCCATAGGACATAGCACCGGTCTTAAAGTGCTTTACTATCTCATCTACACTTTCCACTTCTTCGATCGGCACCGGGTTCTTTGCATATTTAAAGTCCATCAAAGCACGAAGGTTGCCGTGATTTTCCTTATCGACAAGATCGGTGTACTGCTTGAACATCTCATAGCTTCCGGTTCTTGTGGACTGCTGAAGAAGATGGATGGTTGCCGGGTTGTAACGGTGCTCCTCACCCTGGCTTCTCATTTTGTGAGCACCTACGCTGTCTAAGGTCAGGTCTGTGGTAAGTCCAAGAGGATCAAATGCCTCAGAATGAAGCTTTTCTACATTATCCTCAATATCCTCCAGTGTAATACCGCCTACGCGGCTTACCGTTCCGGTGAAGTATTTGTCAATTACGTCCTGGGATACACCGATTGCCTCAAAAATCTGGGAGCCCTGGTAAGACTGAATCGTGGAAATACCCATCTTGGAGGCAATTTTTACAATGCCGCTGATCACAGCGTGATTGTAGTCTTCCACTGCAGCATAGTAATCCTTGTCCAGCATATGTGTGTCAATAAGCTCATGGATAGTCTCAAGTGCCAGATAAGGGTTCACTGCACTTGCGCCATAGCCAAGAAGTGTTGCGAAGTGATGAACCTCTCTTGGCTCGCCGGATTCCAGAATAATTGCAAGGGAAGTGCTCTTTTTGTTTTTTACAAGGTGCTGATGTACTGCGGAAACAGCAAGCAGTGACGGGATTGGCATGTGGTTTTCGTCCACTCCTCTGTCAGAAAGCACCAGAATGTTAGCACCGTCTCTGTAGGCTTTATCAACCTCCACAAACAGGCGGTCAATGGCACGCTCCAGCTTTGTGCTCTTATAATATAAGGTAGAAATTACTGCAACCTTAAAGCCCTCGTGATGCATTTCCTTAATCTTGAGCATATCCGTATTGGTAAGAATCGGGTTATTGATCTTCAGTACCTTGCAGTTCTCCGGAATCTGCTCCAGAAGGTTTCCGTCTTTTCCAACGTAAACGCTGGTGCTGGTTACGATTTCCTCACGGATGGCATCGATAGGCGGGTTGGTTACCTGCGCAAAAAGCTGCTTAAAGTAGTCAAAAAGTGGTCTGTTCTGTTTGGAAAATACAGCTAATGGGGTATCCACGCCCATTGCACCAATGCTTTCTGCTCCGTTTAATGCCATATTGCGGATGGAGGTGCGGTACTGCTCGTAGGTATAGCCGAAGGCTTTCTGCAGGCGGGAGCGCTGCTCCTCGGTGTACTCTTCCATTCTTTCGTTTGGAATTTTGATATCCTTTAAATGTACCAGATTGCTGTCCAGCCATTCGCCGTATGGCTGTTTCTTTGCGTACATTTCCTTTAATTCGTTGTCATCAATAATTTTTCCCTGAAGGGTATCTACCAGAAGCATTTTGCCTGGGTGAAGACGCTCTTTGAGAATGATCTTCTCTTCCGGTACCGGCAGAACGCCTACCTCAGAGGAAAGGATCATGCAGCCATCTGAGGTTACATAGTATCTGGATGGACGAAGACCGTTTCGGTCAAGAACTGCACCCATCACATCTCCATCTGAAAAGAGAATAGATGCCGGTCCATCCCATGGCTCCATCATGGTTGCATAGTACTGATAGAAGTCACGCTTTTCCTGGGAAATAGTATCGTTATTTGCCCATGGCTCCGGGATGGTGATCATCACTGCAAGGGGAAGCTCCATGCCGCTCATGGTAAGGAATTCCAGGGTGTTGTCAAGCATTGCAGAGTCGGAACCGTTTCGGTTGACAACCGGAAGGATCTTCTGCATTTCGCCCTCCAGGTACGGGGACTCCATATTTTCCTCTCTTGCCAGCATTTTGTCTGCGTTTCCGCGGATGGTGTTGATCTCACCGTTGTGAACAATGAGACGGTTAGGATGTGCTCTCTCCCAGCTTGGGTTTGTGTTGGTGCTGAAACGGGAATGCACAAGGGCAATGGCGGATTCATAATCCGGGCTCTGAAGATCAGAGAAAAATGTGCGAAGCTGGCCTACCAGGAACATTCCTTTGTAGACGATGGTTCGGCTGCTCATGGAACATACGTAGGTATTGTCGTTGCTCTGCTCGAACTCCCGGCGGGCAATGTACAGCTTGCGGTCAAATGCAAGACCTTTTTCCAGATCATCTGGCTTTTTGATAAATGCCTGCATGATGCATGGCATGCACTCTCTTGCCTTATGTCCAAGAACCTCCGGGACTACCGGGACTTCTCTCCAGCCAAGGAATTCCAGACCTTCCTTTTCCACGATGATCTCGAACATTTTTTTCGCCTGGGCACGTTTGATCTCGTGCTGCGGGAAAAAGAACTGGCCAATACCGTATTCCCTTTCCTGACCGATCTCAATTCCTTCTTTTTTGCAGGCTTTTTTGAAAAATCTGTGTGAGATCTGAAGAAGGATACCTACACCGTCACCGGTTTTGCCTTCGGCATCCTTTCCGGCACGGTGCTCCAGATTCTCTACAATACGAAGAGCATTTGCCACTGTATCATGAGATTTTTTACCTTTGATGTTTACAACTGCACCGATACCGCAGTTGTCATGCTCAAATTCCTGGCGGTAAAGTCCCTGCCTTTCCTTTATCACTTCTCTCATTTTCCTCATCCTTTCTATTGTTGATTCAGAGTTTCCTCTTTTTGCTGTTTTTTATCTGCTGCCGCTTTGATGAAGCCACGGAACAGCGGGTGTGCATGGTTTGGTCTTGACTTGAATTCCGGATGGCCCTGGGTTCCTACAAAGAACGGGTTGGCCGGGATCTCGATCATTTCCACAATGTGGCCATCCGGAGAGGTTCCGGCAATGGTCATGCCTTTGGCTGCAAGCTCCTCGCGGTATGCGTTGTTGACTTCGTACCGGTGTCTGTGGCGCTCCTGGATTTCTTTCTTTCCAAAGAGTTCTAATGATAAAGAGCCGTCCTGAAGGACACATGGGTAACTGCCAAGACGGAGGGTTCCGCCAAGGTCTTCTACTTTCTCCTGGTCTGGCATCAGGGCGATGACCGGATGTGTAGTTTCCGGGGCAAGCTCGATGCTGTTTGCATCTTCATAGCCAAGGACGTGGCGGGCAAATTCTACGATTGCCATCTGCATTCCCAGGCAGATTCCAAGGTATGGGATCTTGTGGACACGGGCGTACTGTGCGGCCAGGATCATGCCTTCGGTTCCTCTTCCGCCGAAGCCGCCTGGTACCAGGATTCCGTCTACGCTGTAAAGTCTCTGGTCCAGGTTTTTCTCATTGAGTTCTTCGGAATCAATCCAGGTGATCTCTACTTTTGCCTTGCATGCGATTCCGCCGTGCTTCAGGGCTTCTACGACGCTTAAGTAGGCATCGTGGAGCTGAGTGTATTTTCCTACCATTGCAATGTTTACGGTTTTGTCCGGGTGGCGGAGATTTTCTACCATTTCTTCCCAGTCGGTAAGGTCTGGTTTGCGCTTCTCAAGTCCAAGGGACTGCATGACCACGTCTGCCAGTTTTTCACGTTCCATGGCAAGTGGTGCTTCATATAAATATTCTACGTCCAGGTTCTGGAGTACGTGGGATACGGGTACGTTGCAGAACAGAGCGATTTTGGCACGAAGGTCGTCGGTGAGGGGATATTCGCTTCTGCATACCAGCACATCCGGCTGGATTCCCATTCCCTGAAGCTCTTTTACACTGGCCTGGGTGGGCTTGGTTTTCATTTCACCGGAAGCCTTCAGGTATGGAATCAGGGTTACATGAATAAGGATGGCATTTTCGTGTCCTACGTCATGCTGGAACTGTCTGATGGATTCCAGGAACGGCTGGCTTTCAATGTCTCCTACTGTTCCGCCTACCTCAATGATGGCAATTCGGTCTTCATCCGGGGATTTGGCACGGTAGAAACGGCCTTTGATCTCATTTGTAATATGAGGAATAACCTGCACGGTTCCTCCCCCGAAGTCTCCGTGGCGTTCCTTCTGAAGAACGGACCAATAAATTTTTCCGGTGGTCACATTGGAATTTTTATCCAGGCTTTCATCGATAAAGCGCTCGTAGTGACCAAGATCCAGGTCGGTTTCTGTTCCGTCATCGGTTACAAATACCTCTCCATGCTGAATAGGGTTCATAGTTCCGGGATCAATGTTGATGTATGGGTCAAACTTCTGCATGGTTACCTGAAAGCCTCTGGCCTTCAGTAGCCTTCCTAATGAAGCCGCTGTAATTCCTTTTCCCAGTCCTGACACAACACCGCCAGTGACAAATACGTATTTTACTGCCATCTTTCGATTTCCTCCTCCTGATTTCCGGGCTTCCTTATGGATGGCCCGAATACACAAAAAGGCACCAAAGAGGGATTTCAGGGGGCACTTGACCTGTTTATCCTCTTTGACGCCTTTGTCAAAACAAATTCTTATTCAAAAATATGCTATATAATATATCATATTTGGGGATTTGTCAATGTTATTTTTCACAATCTGAGCTTCTCATAATTGTGATCAGTGAACTAAGCAGAAGCAGCATGGGGTAAAACAGCTTCGGCATAATCTGAAATGCAGAAATCTCACCGCCCAGTTCATTTACTGCCGAGACTGCAACCAGCATCTGTGCACCATAGGGAATCACTCCCTGGAAAACACAGGAAAAGGTATCCAGAATGGAAGCTGTCTTTTTCGGCGTAATTCCGTATTCCTCTGCCATCTCCTTTGCAATAGGATTTGCCATCACGATTGCCACGGTATTATTGGCAGTTGCAATATCCATAGTTCCCACCAGAAGTCCGATTCCAAGCTGACCGCCTTTTTTCTCACGGAAAATTTTATGTATCCAGCTAAGAAGTGCATCGAATCCCCCATATTCACGAATCAATGCGCACATGGCAGCCACCAGGATTGCTACCATACAGGTCTCAAACATTCCCGAGACACCGGAGCCCATATTTTTCAGAATCTCTACAGGTGTGGTATTTCCTCCGATCAGCATGATAACTGCACCGGATGCAATTCCTGTCAGCAATACCACAAACACATTGATTCCAACAATTCCTCCGATCAGAACCAGCACATAAGGTATTATCTGCATCAAATGATAGGGCTGGCTCACATGTCCCTGAATTTTTGTCTGGAATGACAAAAACAGGATCAGGACCAATGTAGCTATTGCTGCCGGAAAAGCAATCCAGAAGTTCTCCCGGAATTTGTCCTTCATCTCGCAGCCTTGTCCGTTACAGGCAGCAATGGTGGTGTCTGAAATAAAAGAAAGATTATCCCCAAACATAGCTCCGCCCATAACAGATGCCACGCAAAATGCCAGATTAAATCCGGATGCATTGGAAACTGCTGCTGCGATTGGGATCAGAAGGGTAATCGTTCCTACTGAAGTCCCCATTGCCACAGATACAAAGCAGGCAACAACAAACAAAACAGCCACTGAAAACCTGGCCGGTATGAGACTTAGCATACAATATGCAACACTCTCTGCGCTGCTTCTTCCCACAACTCCTACAAAGGAGCCTGCTGTAAGAAAAATCAGAAGCATAGTGATAATATTTTTGTCTCCCACACCCTGTGCCATGATCTCCAGCTTCCTGTCAAAATTCAATGCTCTGTTTTGCAAACAGGCTACCAAGATCGCTGCAAGAAATGCGATTACAATGGGTACGTTATAAAATCCCATGGGAATATCCATCACATACTCAAACAAGATGCCAAGTCCAAGATATAATACGAGAAATACACCGATTGGAAGCAAGGCAATTCCTTTTTCTTTTCTCATCTTTTCCTCTTTCCACCATACCAGAGCATGTTTGAAAAAGACTCTGATCTGGTTATATAATCACCTTGCTATTCTATCATACACTTGGGTTCTCTACCATAAATAATTCAGCATTTCCTGTGAAAAATAAAAAAAACAGACACCGCCGATTCCATGCTGTCTCGTATTTCAAGTCAATTCGGCAATATCTGTTTTTTGCAATTTTAGTGGGACACCAAGCAGGTGCCAGTCTGACAGCTGCTGCAAAGCCATTCAAGCGGACTTAAGCAACTGCAAACTTCTGTAATGTACGATTAAATTCCTTGCTCTCTCCATGGCACTGCACAGTAAGCACCCGTGTCAGGTCCATGCTCAGAACTCCCAGAATGGATTTTGCATCAATGATAATTCTGTTATAGAATACATCTATGTCAAAATCGCATTTCCCTGCTGCCTTGACGAACTCCTGAACCTCTTCCGTCGCATTCAGCTTAATTTGCTTCTGACACATCATTATTCACCCTTTCTGTTTTACAGGAATGTTTTTTCCTTGATTGAGGCAGATTATGCACCCATTTTCGATTTTTGTCAAGTTCTTTCTTGTACATTGTTTTTTTCCACATTTCAGCAGTATTTTATGTATATTGCACAATTTTTCGCATTATTTTTTGGCTATTATTCACCATTTCATTGTTGGGTTCATTCTGTAACCAATATTACAAAAGCCATTTTTCATCTTAAATTTTATGAATTTCAAAATCATTTTGTAAATTATTCTCATTGGGAATTTCCATGGGATAATTGCCATCAAAGCATGCCTTGCAAATAGGAAGTCCTCCTGCCATGCCCTCCAGATACTCTATTTCCATATAGCCAAGAGAGTCTGCGCCGATCATTTTGCAGATTTCCTCTGTGGAGTGTTGTGCCGCAATCAGCTGGTCATTGCTTGGCACATCTGTTCCGAAATAGCAGGGGTGCAAAAATGGCGGAGAACTGATTCTTACATGAACTTCAAGGGCGCCTGCCTCTTTAAGCATACGGATCAGGTTGGCAATGGTGGTTCCCCGGACAATAGAATCATCTACAAGGACAATTCGTTTGCCTTTTACTGCTGCTTCCAGAACACTTAGCTTCAGATGAACGCTGGATTCTCTTTCTTTTTGGGTAGGCTTGATAAAGGTTCTTCCAATATAGGAATTCTTATAGAATGCAAATCCGAAAGGTATTCCGGATTCCTCTGAAAATCCCTTTGCGGCAGGAATTCCGGATTCCGGTACTCCGGTGACAAGATCTGCCTCTACAGGGTAAGATTTGGCAAGGGATTTTCCTCCTCGGATACGGGCATCATAAACGCTGACCTTATCAAGAGTACTATCCAGTCTTGCAAAATAGATATATTCAAATACGCAGTGGGCGCGGGTTTTCACCAAATTGGCCAGTGTCAGATCAGACTTGATCCCCTCATGGCTGATGGTAATCATTTCCCCCGGCAAAATGTCGCGGATAAACTCAGCACCAACGGAAGTCAGGGCACAGCTTTCAGATGCCAGGACATAAGCATTATCTCTTTTTCCAAGGCAAAGAGGTTTCAGGCCATAGGGGTCACGGACGCCGATCAGCTTGCGGGGACTCATGATCACCAGACCGTATGCACCCTGAAGCTTTTTGGCTGTATTTAGTACAGCATCCTCTACACAGCTGGTATGCACACGTTCCCTTGCAACATGGAATGCGATGACCTCTGAATCTGTTGTTGTATGAAAAACTGCTCCGCTCTGAATCAGTTCCCATTTCAGAGCCTTGGTGTTCACAAGATTGCCATTATGCGCAAGTGCCAGACTGCCTTTTACATAAGACAAAACAAGAGGCTGGGCATTTTCAGCAACAGACGCTCCGGTTGTAGAATAGCGCACATGTCCGATTCCAATGTCCCCACTCATTTTATGAAGAGTTTCCTCGCGAAGTACTTCACTGACCAGACCCAGATCCTTGTGAAATTTTACATTTCCAATAGGACCTTTGGTATCGGATACTGCAAGTCCGCAGGCCTCCTGTCCACGATGCTGCAAAGATGTAAGACCATAATAAATAGATGCTGTCACATCATTTCCATCCAGATCGTAGATTCCAAAGACGCCGCATTCTTCTTTAATTTCTGCCATTTGTCTTCCTCCTTGGTGCTGATTTATGTTATAGAAACAAAAAAAATTATAATTAAAGAAGCTCATTTGTCAAGTGCGCTTTTTTCATTTTTATCAAGAATTTTTTTCAGGCTTTTGCAAAAATATTTTGGAATTTTTTTCAAAAAATATATTGACAAGTCCGTTTTTTTGAGTATACTACATGACATAAAGCAAAGGCGCTTTGGATTTTACAGAAATGTAAATCTAAGGCGCCTTTTTTGTTATAAAAGTCCCGGACAGCGGCTATGCCGAAATGCAAGCTGGCTTGGATTTCGGCATAGACATTGGACGGGCTAACCCACATGAGCATGCAGACCGGCAGGTCGGAATGCGAATGCGGGTGGGAATTGCGAGAGCGCCAGGGCGCGGAGCAATTCACTTTTATAATAATGTCTGCATCAGCAGACATTTCCTTATGAAGAAAGAAAATGAAGAGTGAAAGGAGCGTATCTGTTATGACACAGAATATTCCCGAAATTTATGGAAGTCTTGTTTTCAACGACAGGATCATGCGCAGTAAATTACCAAAGGACATGTACAAGGCACTGAAAAAAACCATTGAAAATGGTACTCACTTAGAGCTTGATGTTGCAAACTCTGTAGCAGTTGCCATGAAAGAATGGGCCATCGAAAATGGTGCTACCCATTATACACACTGGTTCCAGCCTATGACAAACGTGACTGCTGAGAAACATGACAGCTTCATTTCCCCAACAGGTGATGGACAGGTCATCATGGATTTCTCCGGTAAAGAGCTTGTAAAGGGTGAGCCGGATGCTTCCAGCTTCCCGTCCGGTGGTCTTCGTGCTACCTTTGAGGCAAGAGGCTATACAGCATGGGATCCTACTTCCCCGGCATTTATTAAGGATGGAACCCTTTACATTCCCACAGCGTTCTGCTCTTACAGCGGTGAGGCACTTGACAAAAAGACTCCTCTCCTTCGCTCTATGGATACCTTAAATAAAGCAGCTGTGAATATGCTTCACATCCTCGGAAATAAAGGAATCAAGCATGTTTCCACAACTGTAGGACCTGAGCAGGAATACTTCCTGGTTCCAAAGGAGCTTTATAAAGAAAGAAAAGACCTGGTGTTCTGCGGACGTACCTTACTTGGTGCTCCAGCTCCGAAAGGACAGGAAATGGAGGATCATTACTTCGGAACCTTGAAGCCGAAGGTTGCAGCTTATATGCATGATCTTGATGTTGAGCTGTGGAAGCTTGGTATTCCGGCAAAAACAAAACACAACGAGGTTGCTCCTGCACAGCATGAGCTTGCTCCTGTATTCGATACCACAAATGTTGCAGTTGACCACAATCAGCTGACCATGGAGGTTATGAAAAAGGTTGCTGACAAGCATGATCTTGTTTGCCTCCTTCATGAGAAACCATTTGAGGGAATCAACGGAAGCGGTAAGCACAACAACTGGTCCATGATCACAGATGACGGCGTAAACCTTCTGGATCCGGGAAAAACTCCTGCAGAGAATATCCAGTTCCTTGTTTTTCTGATGGCGGTTATCAAAGCGGTTGATGAATATGCGGATCTGCTTCGTATTTCCGTTGCAAGCGCAGGAAACGACCACAGACTTGGAGCAAACGAGGCTCCGCCTGCAGTTGTATCTATTTTCCTTGGAGATGAGCTGACAGAGGTTCTCAAATCCATTGAAAACGATACCTACTTTACTTCCCACGGTGCTGTTCAGATGGATATCGGTGCAACGGTTCTGCCTCATTTCGTAAAAGACAACACAGACCGTAACCGTACTTCACCATTTGCATTTACCGGAAACAAATTCGAATTCCGTATGCTGGGTTCCGCAGCTTCTGTTGCAAACCCGAATATCGTATTAAATACTGCAGTTGCAGAGGCACTGGATCAGTTTGCAAAGGAGCTTGCAGATGTAGCTCCGGAGGATATGGAGCATGCAGTTCATGAGCTGATCAAGAGAGCCATCAAAAAGCATAAACGTGTCATCTTCAACGGCAACGGCTATACAGATGAGTGGATTGAAGAGGCAGCAAAACGTGGCCTTTACAACCTGAAATCAACTCCGGATGCTATGCCTATGTGGATTGCCGATAAAAACATCGAACTGTTTACCAAGCACAGCATTTTCACAAGCGAGGAGATTCATTCCCGTTATGATATCTGGCTTGAGAACTATTCCAAGACCATCAACATTGAGTCCAACACAATGGTTGAGATGGTGCAGAAGGATCTCCTTCCGTCTGTTCTGTCTTATGTGGAGGAAATTGCAAGCACAGCAAGCCTGAAGGCTTCTGTTGTTCCTGGTATTTCCTGCAAAAGCGAGACAACTCTTATTACCAAGCTGTCCCAGCTTTCCGATGCTATGACAAAGGGACTTGAGAAGCTCAAAGCAGATACTGCCAAGGCAAAAGCTGCTGAGGATGTGCTTGAGAATGCCAAGCTGTATCAGACTGAGGTTCTTGAGGATATGGAGGAGCTTAGAAAGTCTGCCGATGAGGCTGAGACTCTTATTCCGGATGATCTGCTTCCATATCCTACTTATGGTAAACTGTTATTCTATATCTAAGGTAGATGTCGCTTTACAGCGACATCTTCATGAACGAAAGTCAGCTGTTCCGCGCTTACAGCGCTCCCACAGCTGTCGAAGGTATTCGTAATCCGGGCTATCGCCCTTCTTACTCATACCTTCTTGCCCGTCTAATATCTGTGAACTCGCTCATGCAAGCATGGCTCATTCACAGCTGCTATCCGGGACTTTCTAGGGTAGAACCAGGGGATATCTATTATGAAACTCTACTTCATAATTCATTATCGATTTCCTCATCCATTAATCACACGATACAGATATCCCCTGTTTTACATACATACAAAAAAATATAAAAGGATCGTAAAGGCGCGAAAGTAAAACAAATGTTTTCTCTTTTGCGCCTTTTTGATATTAAATATGTATCTGCTCCTGCTTATCCGGTGCAGGTACAAGATGAGGGAGGAAATTATTATGGATTATTCAGCAGTAAACACAATCTGGGTGCTTGTTGGCGCCGCGCTTGTCTTCTTCATGCAGGCAGGCTTCGCAATGGTGGAAACCGGTTTCACCAGAGCAAAAAACGCAGGTAACATTATCATGAAAAACCTGATGGACTTCTGTATCGGTACTCCGGCATTCTGGCTGGTTGGTTTCGGTATTATGTTTGGAGCAGGAAACGGCTTCTTTGGAAGAATCGGCGGAATTGCCTCCGAGGCAAATTACGGAAGTGCAATGCTTCCTGACGGCGTTCCGTTCTGGGCATTTTTGATTTTCCAGACTGTCTTCTGTGCAACCTCTGCTACTATCGTTTCCGGTGCCATGGCTGAGCGTACAAAATTCTCTTCTTACTGTGTATACAGTCTTATGATCAGCCTTGTGGTTTACCCGATCTCCGGTCACTGGATCTGGGGCGGCGGCTTCATCAGCCAGATGGGCTTCCACGATTTCGCCGGTTCCTGTGCAGTTCATATGGTAGGCGGTGTTGCCGCATTTATCGGTGCAGTTATCCTTGGACCTCGTATCGGTAAATATTCAAAGGATGGAAAATCAAAAGCTATCCCGGGCCATAACCTGACAGTTGGTGCACTTGGCGTATTTATCCTCTGGTTCTGCTGGTTCGGCTTTAACGGTGCCTCCACAGTTTCCATGGAGGGAGATGCAATTGTCAGTGCAGGTAAAATCTTTGTAACTACGAACCTTGCTGCTGCAGTTGCCACTGTAACCGTTATGCTGATCACATGGATCCGCTACAAAAAGCCAGATGTTTCCATGTCCCTGAACGGTTCTCTTGCAGGTCTTGTTGCAATCACCGCAGGCTGCGACACCGTATCTCCTACATCTGCAGCAATCATCGGTATTGCAGCTGGTTTCGTTGTTGTATTTGGTATTGAATTTATTGACAAGATTCTCAAGGTTGATGATCCTGTTGGTGCAGTTGGCGTTCATGGTTTAAACGGTGCTTTTGGTACCCTTGCAGTTGGTCTTTTCTCAGACGGAGCCGGCACAGAATGGAAGGGTCTTTTGGTTGGCGGCGGTTTCCACGGCTTTGGCGTACAGCTTGCAGGCATGCTGATCACAATCGCATGGGTTGCAGTAACTATGACCATTATTTTCCAGGTAATCAAGCATACTATGGGACTTCGTGTATCTGCTGAAGAAGAGATTCAGGGTCTTGATGTAAAAGAGCATGGTCTTGCAAGTGCTTACGATGGATTCGCAATCCGGGATGCAGTTGGTTCTATTCCGGCTCCTATGGGAACCTCCAGAGAATTTACATCCATCCCAAGACCTTCTGCTCCGGCTGAATTTGTTCCTGAGCTTCCTAAGGACGGCGTTCACAAGCTTACAAAGGTTGTGATCATCACCCGTCAGAATAAGCTTGATGAGTTCATGCAGGCAATGAACGAAATCGGTGTAACCGGCATTACCATCACAAATGTTCTGGGCTGTGGTGTACAAAAGGGTGCTCCTGCTTACTATCGTGGTGTTGAAATGGATATGAATCTTCTTCCGAAGATCAAGATTGAAATTGTTGTCAGTCTGGTTCCAGTACAGAAGGTAATCGAAACAGCTAAGAGAGTGCTTCATACCGGTCAGATCGGTGATGGAAAAGTATTCGTTTACGATATTGAAAATGTTGTCAAAATCCGTACCGGCGAGGAAGGATACCTGGCCCTTCAGGATACTGACGCAGAAGCCTGAAGCATCAAAAAAAGAACTTTCGGAAATCACAATCCGAAGGTTCTTTTTTATTGACTTATTGCGTTTGACAAAAGCCTGCTTTATTTATTTTTTCCACCGTTGTCCAAAAGAAGCTGCTCCAGATTATCGCAAAGCTTCTTGGCATCCTCGTACTTGCCGGCCTGGAGGGCAAAGGCAATGCGGTTTTCCAGGTCTTTTTTCTTCTGCTCGTATTCCAGGTAATCCTTGTCGAAGTGGTCGGCATAGATCATCTTGCGGAATTTGCGCATGCTAACCTTGCGAAGGCCTTTGTCTTCTGTGAGAAGAACGTAATCCATGCAGTTGGCTACGGTGTAGAAATCGTGGGAAACCATGAGGACGGTTCCATTGTATTTCTCAATGGCATCCTCAAGGGCAAGCTGGGAATAGGTGTCCAGATGGCTGGTTGGCTCGTCCAGAAGGAGAAGGTTGGCATCTGTTCTGGAAATCTTCGCAAGCTGGAGGAGATTTTTCTCGCCGCCGGACAGGTTTCCTACCGGGCTGTAGATCAGTTCTTCCTCAAAGCCGTAGGTTTTCAGGTAGCCGATGACCTGGGCGTCGGTGTCAAAGCCTGCATCCTCGAAGTTCTTTAGGACGGTGGCTTTCTCATCGAAAACTTCGCCGTGCATCTGGGAAAGATAGGCTGTTTTTACATTCTCGCCTAAATGGATGGCAGGATTTTCTCCGCGGATGATATCACGAAGAAGGGTGGTTTTTCCGGTGCCGTTGGGGCCTACAATAGCTACCTTCTCTCCTGCCTGAATGGAGAAGGATACATGCTCCATAATCTGGCGGTCAAAGGCTACGCTGTAGTCTTCTGCATTCAGCACGGTCTGGTCTTCCAGCGGACCTTCGGTGTGAAGCTGGATGTCCGGCTGTTTGATGTCCACAAAGGGGGACTTGGTTTTGCGCGCTTCCAAACGCTCCAGAAGGGAAACCCTGGCGTGAAGGCTTCTTCCGCGGGTGGCGCTGTCAATGGCTGTGGCGCTGTTTCTGAGGCGTTCCACGATCCTGCGGTTTCGCTCGATTTCTTCTAAGTCGGAGGCAGCAAGTTCCTGCTGCTCGATCTTCATCTGGAGAAGGGCAAAATTGTAATCCACGTAATTGCCGTCAAATTCCTGGATCTCCGTGTTTTCCAGATGGAGGATCTTGTTGAAGCAGTGGTTGAGCAGGTAGCGGTTGTGGGTGATCACAAGGAGGGTGCCCTTGTGGGAATTGATCAGGTTCCGAAGGGCGTTCAGGTGCTGGAAATCCAGGAACACGTCGGGTTCGTCCATGATGATGAATTTAGGGCTGATCATCATTTCGCGGATGGCCTGCACCAGCTTGAATTCACCGCCGGAAAGACTGGAGAGAAGCTGGTCCTCATAGCCTGCAAGCCCGGCAACCTTCAGCTGCTTGCGGATGTTGCTTTCGTAGAAATCGCCGTCGATGGCGTTAAATTCATCCAGGGTGGTCTGATACTCTTCCATTAGCTCTTCTAAGCTGTCTGTAGTGCCCATGTCCTCACAGATCTGGTTGATCTTATTTTGCAGGCGGACAAACTCTTCACTGAGGTAGTCGAATACGGTTACTTCTTTTTCTTCGTCTATGGCGTAGAACTGGCTCACATACCCGATCCGCCCCGGAACATCGATGATCAGCTTGCCATCATATAAGTAATCTTCCGGGTGAAGGATCATATTCACCAGCGTACTTTTCCCAGTCCCGTTGGTCCCAATAAACGCACAATGCACATCATCCTCCAGGGTGAAGGATATCTTGTTATATAACTCTTTATGCGGAAAAGAGTAGGATAAATTCTCTGCTCGTATCATAAAAACTCCTTTTTGTTCAGTTGACAGTTATTTCAGCTTCGGTAAATTCCATCTGTAGTGGGCGGCCAGGTAGCGCATGAGGATTACGGCGGCGGAGCCGAAGATCAGGGAGGCGACTACGCCGAAAAGGCGGTAGGTGTAGACGCACACGATGGCTCCCACGATGGAGGCGCAGGCATAAATATGCTTCACGAAAATGTAGGGTGGGACTTCTGCCATCATGTCGCGGAGCAGGCCGCCGCCTACGCCGGTGATGGTTCCCACAAACACCAGAAGGAAGATGTTGTCTGCAAAGCCCTGACGGATTCCGGTGTTGACGCCCACTACGGTAAAAATACCAAGTCCCACAGAGTCCATCACCAGCATCACCTTGTCATAGGTTACATTCCCCTCCAGCAGCTCCCTCTTGAAATAAAGAAGGAAAAACACCAGCACAGATGTGAGCACTGCCACAGCCGCATAGACCGGCTTCTGGAACACACCTGGCGGGATGATTCCAAGGGTTACGTCACGGATCATTCCTCCGCCAACAGCGGTAATCACTCCCAGCACCGTCACCCCGAAAATGTCCATCTTCTGCTCTGATCCCACCAACGCCCCTGACGCGGCAAAGGCAACAGTGCCGATCATTTCCAGAATAAATGTAATTGTTTCCTGATACCCCATAAAATAATACCTCTTCCATTTTTTTACCAGCGCTTTCTTCCCTCTTTTCCTCTTCGTCTATGCGCTGGCTCACTGTCCCCTATTGTACCATAAAACTCCCCATTTGCCACCTGGAAAATTCACGAAACCACAACAAATTTCAGATTGGCTAAATTTTCTTGTTAAAAAATGACCGGAAGATCGCTCTCCCGGCCATAACTTTCATTTCTTCTCTTCACTTGTAAAGCTTGCCCGAATCCCGGTAAATTTTTCCATCATCCCTTCACGCCTCCAAGTGCCACACCAGCCACAATATACTTGGAAAGCACCAGGTAAACCACAACCAGTGGGATAATGGTAACAAAAAGTCCCACATAAACCACACCGTAATCCGTACGGAACTGGTTAGAGCTTAACAGCTGCACGAACATAGGAAGCGTCTTCTTGGAATCTGTAGTTAACAGGATGGTCGGTGTAAACAGGTTGTTCCACTGTGCAATAAACTGGAAGATCGCCTGTGTAGCAACCGCCGGCTTCATAATCGGCAGAATGATCCGGTTAAAAGTATGCCACTCCTTGGAGCCGTCAATTCTCGCCGCCTCGATCATTTCCAGGGACAATGTGCTCTCCATATACTGCTTCATAAAGAACACAACCGTAGGCGCCGCAATGGTGGGAATGATCAGCGGAATGTAGGTATCGATCAGCTTCAGATCCAGCATAAACCGGTAAAAACCGATAATGGAAATCTGGCTTGGCACCATCATAACCGCCATAATAAACGCCCATGCAAATTTCTTAAACTTAAAATCATAAACATGAATGCCATACGCCGTCAGCGCGGAAAAATAAACCGCCAGGAAAGTACCCGGAATGGTAATGGTTGCAGAGTTCAAAATCGCCTTCTGCAGGGTAATCTGCATACCATTCTGCTTGATCATCAGGTTTTTCCAGTTCTCGATCAGATGGGTGGACGGAATCAGGGAAACACCCGCCTTAATGGATTCCGAATCCCTTGTAGCATTCATCACCAGAAGTACAAAGGGCAAAAGTGCGATCAGACAGAAGAAAATGCAGATCACCATACGAAAGATTCTCTGATGCAGCAGACTTTTGCTGTAGCTGTCCTTTGCTTTACTCATAATCTTCCACCTGCCTTTCTGCGCTGCCGCTGCTCTCTCTTCATCCGCCTGTCTTCACTGTCTCCCATAGTGGCAAACAGAATCAGGCTGACAATCAACGTGATCACAAACAGTACAACGGAAACGGCTGCTGCCTTTCCAACATCGCTGTTATACAGACGCATAATATACATGGCCATAGTAGTGGTCTTGTCATCCGGCAGACCCACAAGTCCGGTCTCCGGAACATTGAACAGCGCCGGAATATCATACATCTGCAGACCGCCAATCGCGGAAGTCACCAGAGTATACAGCATGATCGGCTTCAAAAGAGGCAGGGTAATGTAGCGGAACTTTTTCCATCCTGTTGCCCCGTCAATATCTGCCGCCTCGAAAAGTCCCGGGTCAATGCCAAGAACACCAGAAATCAAAAGCAATGTGGTATTTCCAAACCACATCCACCACAAAATGCCGGAAATCAGCCCGCGGCTTCCAGCCACACTGGACATGAAATCGAAATTGCTGCTGAGGATTCCCCAGTCTTTCAAGGTCTGGGTAATGGGTCCATACTGGGAAAACAGGGATTTAAACAGTACGGAAACAGATGCTGCGGTGATAACGCTTGGAAGATACACAATGACCTTCATGGCTCCCGTTCCCTTTACCTTCACCTTCTCATCGGTAAGCCACACAGCCAGAAGAAGGGAAACCAGGATCTGTGGAACAAAGTTAAAGCCCCACATGATCAGGGTATTTTTCAGATAACTGAGCACGTACCCTCTCTCACCAGCTGTCATGCCAAGGATATTGAGAAAATTCTTGATTCCCGCAAAGTCCACGAACTCACGTCCATTCCGCTTGTAATACGTCAGCGTGCTGTAATAAAATGTATTGATCAGCGGCCATAACTGGAAAACCAGATAGGTAATAAAAAACGGTGCGATAAAAAAGTAGCCATACCTTCCATAACTGATTTTTTTCTTCTTTTTCTTATTCATAACAGCCTCCTGTCTGAACCTGATGCGCCCTGGCAGGGCAGAACGCCTGACACTAAAGGGAACCCACTTTTTGGCTTCCCTGTCACTGGCAGTCATTCTGCTTCTGAAACCAAAGCAGCCACCGGCAACTCATACAGATAGAAGAATGTGCTGCTCCTTCTTTTTGGGAAGAAGCAGCACACTCACTACTACTTATTTTTTACTTTTACAAGCCCTTACGTTTGATTTATTCTGCGCTCAGGTAAGAGAATGTATCGTGGATAGAAGCGGTCAGATCTGCGATTGCAGTGTCAAGGTCTTTCTCTCCTGTTGCGTAAGCCTTGGTCTGGGTATCCATAAGGGAAAGAATCTGCTGATCTTCTGCTGTTACCATGGAAGCGTCAAGTCCATCTGCTAATGGAAGGAAGAACTCCATGAAGTTCTGTCCAGCATCCGGATACAGATATCCATTGCCGTCTGCGGATGTGCCAGCGTCGATGATCTTGCTGACTGCTTCTGTATTGTTTACATAGTCAGAGTTCAGAGTGTTGATTGCAACCATGCCGTCCTCATCGCAGGTAAAGAATTTCATAATCTTCGCTGCAAGCTCGGTATCTGCACAATCTGTTGTAGCTGCAAGGCCTGTGCCGCCCCAGTAGCATTTTGTCTGGGTAGGAACAAGGATGGTGTTGTCTTTCCATGAATCGGTCAGACACCAGTATACGAACCACGGGCATCCCATGTAAGCAACTGCTGCATTGGATTCTTCGCCGTCACCGCTCATATTTGCACTCCAGTCAGCACTCCACTGATCGGTATTGAAGGTAAGGTCTTCGTCATAAAGAGTCTTGGCTGTTTCCATGTAGGTCTTAATATTGTCATCAATTGTGATCTTATCGTTCTCATCATAGAAGCCCTGGGTTCTGGAACCGGTCAGGCTTCGTTTGATCTCATCATAACCGGAAAACAGTTTGCACTTGCCGCCGGAAGCCTCGTTTACTTCTCTTGCGGTCTCAACGATGGTATCCAGGTCTTTGAACTTCTCAGCAAGCTCTGCAGGATCGGTTGTTCCAAGATATTTCTCAGCCAGATCTGCACGGATCGCATAGCATCCAGGAGTTGCCTGCCAGAACAGTGCTCTTACATTGCCGTCCATATCAGAGCCAAGATCCAGGTTGTACTGATAGCTGTTTGCATAATCGTCAGCGGTAATGCCAAGGTCTGCTACATTCTGAACCCAGTCGCTGTTGACATATTTCTGAACGTAGTCAACTTCCAGGCCCATCATATCCGGATATAATTCATTGGAAGGATCATCCAGTACAGGATCCAGTTTGCCCTGATAGTAATCAGATCCGCCTGTGTTTACGAATACGATTCTTTCGTAATCATCTGGATAGGCTTCTTTAAATGGTCCGTCAAGAATCTTCTTGATATCGTCATTCCAGCCCCATACAACAAAGGAATCATCTGCGGAAGCGTCTCCGGTAACTTCGTTCTCCGGCGCTGCATCTTCTGCCATAACCGGAACTGCAAACATTGTCATTCCTGCCAGCATAGAAGCTGTTAATAATACGCTCACCATTTTTTTCTTCATGTTACTTCCTCCTTTAATATGATATCTTTTCCTTTTTTGATTGCTACTTGAATCCCCTGGGCGGATACACGGTTTTCACAGATGCTCCTTTGAAAAGCGTTCCGTCTACTGTGTACTTCTCAATTACGGTGGTCTTGGGGTGCTCGATCAGCTCAATCAGCCGTTCTGCTGCGATCCTGCCGATTGCTGCAGTATCCTGGCAAAGGGTGGTTAGCCTTGGCTCAAGAACCTGGGCAATATTGATTCCGTCATAGCCGGCTACCGAAATGTCCTCCGGTATCCGAAGCCCTCTCTCCCGTATCTCGTTTATCCCTCCTAATGCTGCATAATCATCAGGATAGAGAATACAGGTGGGCGGATCCTTCAGATCCAGTAGTTCGCCAGTTCTCTCTCCTGCCAGGTCCGCATCTCTGTAAAAAGATGGCCTTACATATTCATCCGGTTCTTCGATTCCCAGCCGCTGCAGGGTACGGTAAAAGCTTCCAAGCCGGTTCTTGGTAACCGATGTGTCATCTCCGTGGATGTAAGCGATCTTGCGGTGTCCCTTCTTATAAATATAAGTAACAAGATCTTCCATTCCCTGGATGTTGTTGGATACTACCGAAATCCTTCCATCACAGATATGATCAATGGTCACTGCCGGAATGTCCGAAAGCAGAAGCTCCTGAACCTCATCTGCGGTAAAATCCACACAGGCCATTACCACGCCGTCCACGCTGCGGTATCTGCAGTGCTCTAAGTAAGTCATCCTTCTGCCGGAAACATTTCCGCTGGTAAACGTGATGTCATAGCCTTTTGCCTCCGCAGTACTCTTGAAGCTCTCCAGAACATGGTTGAAATAGTCATGGGTGAGTCCGCTTCTGGCTTCGTCCACAAACAGGACTCCCAGGTTAAAGGTCCGCTTCGTCTTCAGGGCTCTTGCCGATGAGTTGGGGAGGTACCCCATCTCCGAAGCCGTTTTCAATATGTAGTTTCTTGTTTCTTCTCCGATGTCGGAGTAACCATTTAATGCTTTACTGACAGTGGCGACTGAGACATTGCACTTCTTCGCGATTTCTTTCATGGAAACCATAAGCCTGCCTCACTCTCTGGTCTGTTACTGCTTCTCGCATTCACAGCAACCCTTTTTCTTTCCTGTCATCTCTAAATCGTTTTCGTGGCTTTATAGTATCCCCTTATGCACAAAAAATCAAGTGCTTTTTCTCGTTTTTTGTGCGTTTTAACTGCATTCTACCTATTGCACAATTTCATCTCTTGTGTTTTTTACATTTTCATCTGGAACCGTGAAAGTTTCCGAAAAGTTTTCGCGAAAATTTTCGTGCTTTAAATCTCTGATTTGTCATATATAATAGATTTAATTTTTACTGTAATTTTTCAGTTGCTTTTCGTCAGTCTATCTATTATACTTAGGGCAAATGTAGACCATTATTCTTTACTATTACTTCTTTTTGCCAGAACTTATTCGTTTTCGTATGTTAATTATCTCACAATTTCAATTGGCGTTATACCATAAATAAACGAATCATTTTTGCGATCTGTAATTTAAGATACGGTCAAATAGACAAGAACAGAACTTTTTAAGGAGGATTACTTCATGAATTTCGGACATTTCGATGATGTGAATAAAGAATATGTCATTACTACCCCGGATACCCCGCTGCCCTGGATCAATTACCTGGGCTCCCAGGATTTCTTTTCCCTGATTTCCAATACCTGCGGCGGCTACAGCTTCTACAAGGATGCCAAGCTGCTGCGCATTACCCGCTACCGCTACAACAACATTCCGGTGGATTCCAACGGAAAATATTACTACATCAAGGACGGTGACTCTATCTGGAACCCGGGGGCAATGCCTACCCGCACGTCTCTGGATGCCTATGAGTGCCGCCACGGTCTTGGCTACAGCCGCTTCCACGGGGAAAAGAACGGGCTGGCAGCGGACCTTCTGGCTTTTGTTCCAGTTGACACTCCATGCGAGATCAACAAGCTGACTTTGAAAAACAACTCTGATGCTGCGAAAGAGATTTCCCTTTTTTCCTATGTGGAGTTCTGTCTGTGGAATGCAGTGGATGATATGACCAACTACCAGCGAAACTTAAGCACTGGTGAGGTGGAGATCATCGGCAGCACCATTTACCATAAGACCGAGTACAGAGAGCGCCGCAACCACTACAGCTTTTTCACAGTAAATGCCCCGGTGGATGGCTTTGATACCAGCCGTGATGATTTCCTGGGACTTGGCCGCGGAAACAATAATCCGATTGCTGTGGAGGAAGGAAAGAGCCGCAACTCCGTTGCCAGCGGATGGTACCCAATTGCCAGCCAGCAGATCAACGTTACCCTGGCACCGGGCGAGGAGAAAGAATTTGTGTTCCTTCTTGGCTACTGCGAGAATCCCAAAGATGACAAATGGGAAGCACCAAATGTGATCAAGAAGGATCCGGCTAAGAAGATTATGGAGAAATTCGCCGCTTCCCAGCAGGTGGATGCCGCCTTTGCCCAGCTGAATGCATACTGGGATGAGCTTCTCTCCCGCTATCACGTAGAGAGCCAGGATCCTCATGTAAACCGTATGGCAAATATCTGGAACCAGTACCAGTGTATGGTTACCTTTAACATGTCCCGCTCCGCTTCCTACTACGAATCCGGAACCGGACGCGGCATGGGATTCCGTGATTCCTGCCAGGATCTTCTTGGCTTCGTCCATCTGATCCCGGAGCGCGCAAGGGAAAGAATCCTGGACATCGCTGCCACCCAGTTTGAGGACGGAAGCGCTTACCATCAGTATCAGCCTCTTACCAAGCAGGGCAACCTGGATATTGGAAGCGGATTTAACGATGACCCGCTGTGGCTGATCGCAGCGGTGGCAGCTTACTTAAAGGAGACTGGAGACTACGCGATCTTAGACGAGATGGTTGCCTTTGACTGTCATATGGAAAAAGCAGCAACCCTGTTTGAGCATCTGCGCCGTTCCTTCGAGTACAGCCGCACCCATCTTGGACCGCACAAGCTTCCGCTGATCGGACGGGCAGACTGGAACGACTGCCTGAACTTGAACTGCTTCTCCAATGAGCCTGGAGAGTCTTTCCAGACTACCGGGCCTTCCGAGGGACCAGTTGCAGAGTCTGTGTTTATTGCAGGTATGTACGTGAAATATGGAAATGAGTTTGCGGAAATCTGCAGACGTGTTGGGAAGGAAAAAGAGGCAGAAATCGCGCAGAAGGCTGTGGATGAAATGTACCAGGCCGTTCTGGACGCTGGCTGGGACGGTGAATGGTTCCTGCGTGCTTATGATGCAGCTTCCCAGAAGGTTGGCTCCCATGAATGCGAAGAGGGACAGATTTTCATTGAGCCTCAGGGCTTCTGCATCATTGCCGGAATCGGCGTGAAGGAAGGCCTTGCCAAGAAAGCACTGGATTCTGTGAAAGAGCGTCTGGATACCAAGTACGGCATTATGCTTCACCAGCCGGCTTACACAAAATATTACCTGAACCTTGGGGAGATTTCCTCCTACCCGCCGGGATACAAGGAAAACGCAGGTATCTTCTGTCACAACAATCCATGGATCTCCATTGCGGAAACTGTGATCGGCAGAGGAAACCGTGCTTTTGAAATTTATAAAAAGACCTGTCCGTCTTATATTGAGAACATCAGTGAGATTCATCGCACTGAGCCTTATGTTTATTCCCAGATGATCGCAGGACGGGATGCAGCCCGCCACGGTGAGGCAAAAAACAGCTGGCTTACCGGAACAGCTGCCTGGACCTTTGTCAACCTGTCCCAGGCGATCCTTGGCGTGCAGCCTTCCTACGACGGACTTTCCATTGATCCGTGCATTCCGGAAGGATTCGGTGACTTCACCCTCACCCGCCGCTTCCGCGGTGCCACTTACTACTTCGATGTGAAGAACCCGAACAATGTGGAAAAAGGCGTTGCTTATCTGGAAGTGGACGGAAAACAGGTGGAAGGAAATGTGGTTCCTGTTGAGGATGGTAAAAAAGAATATCATGTGACGGTGCATATGGCATAGTGATTTATTTATATACGACACATATACCAGAATACCAGGAAAGCCTCCAGAGTAAAATCGCTCTGGAGGCTTTCTTGTATTTTGTCACAATTCCAATTATTTCCCTGCATTCTCATAAAGAGGATAAATCTCTTTCTTAAATGTATAGCGGATGAAAATAAAGCAAACCGCCCCGGAGAATACCTCCGCGATAGGGAATGCCCACCAGCAGGCTCCAAGTCCTCCCACTTTTGCAAGGATAAAGGCTGCAGGAAGCAGTACGATCAGCTGTCTGAGCACAGACACGGCAAGGCTGAGGAAGCCATGTCCCAGTGCCTGGAACACAGAGGATGCCACCACAGAAAATCCTGCGATCAAAAAGCTGAGACTAATGATCCGAAGGGCTGGAATTCCGATTGCCAGCATGTCCTCAGATGCGCTGAAGATTCCAAGAAGCGCTCCCGGGAAAAGCTGGAATACTGCAAATCCTGCCAGCATAATGCACACGCCGTAGGTGATGCTCAGCTTTATGGCCTTGGTAATACGATCCGGCTTTCTCGCACCGTAATTGTATGCTGCAATGGGCACCAGACCGTTGTTCAGTCCGAATACCGGCATAAAGATAAAGCTCTGCAGCTTGAAGTATACGCCGAATACCGCAGTTGCTGTGGAAGTAAATCCCATCAGGATCTTGTTCATTCCAAAGGTCATAACCGAACCAACGGAAGCCATGATGATAGACGGGAATCCAACGCTGTAAATGTGACGGATCACTTCCCCGTTCAGTTTATATTTCACAAGGGAAATATGCAGTTCCTTGTTCAGCTTGATGTTCATGATCACACCGATCACAGCTGCAATGATCTGTCCGGTTACAGTAGCAAGCGCCGCACCGGTTACTTCCATTCTCGGGAATCCAAAGAGACCAAAGATCATAATCGGGTCTAAAATGATATTGATCACAGCACCAATCAGCTGGGTTGCCATAGAATATATGGTTTTTCCCGTGGACTGCAGAAGCTTCTCCGCACACAGCTGGATAAACAGACCGAAAGACATGATTCCGATCACCCGCACATAATCCACGCCGTATGCCAGGATCTGGGGATCATCGGTCTGCACGCTGAAAAATGCCGGAGCGAAAAATCCGCACACAATGGCAAATCCGATGAAGCTGAAAATAGCAAGGTAAATACCGTTGTTTACCGCGCTGTTGGCATACTCATTTTTCTTTTCCCCAAGGGCACGGGAAACCAGGGCATTGATACCTACACCTGTACCGGTTCCCACCGCGATCATCAGGTTCTGTACCGGAAAAGCAAGGGAAACTGCTGTCAGTGCATTTTCGCTGAGTTTCGCAACAAACATACTGTCCACAATGTTATAAAGCGCCTGGACCAGCATGGAAATCATCATAGGCACGGACATGGTAAGCAGAAGCTTTGCCACAGGCATCACGCCCATTTTGTTTTCCTGGATATTTTTTTCTTTTTCCAAAAATTACTCTCTCCTTTCAAATCAAAAACTGGTTTGCCAAAAGGCCAGAGCGTGTTTGAAAAAGGCTTTCTGCAAGATGTACGCCACAATTTGTGGGAGATTTTGTTCGGATGAGGGCGCCGTAGCGGGCTACGGCAACTGAATTCGGGCAAAATATACCGCAAAGTGGGGCGTGCAGATTGCGGGAATGATTTTTCAAACACGCTCTAATTCTTTTATTGTATAGAAGTCTTCGGCAGATGTCAATATAGGGTGTGGATTATTGTCGGAAATTGTGCTATTGTAAGGAACAGAAGAAAAATCTAATATGATGTATGGAGGTTTTTTATGGAAAGACATAGCTTTGCAATGGAATTAAAAGAAGGAAAAAAGAACGACTACCGCAGAAAGCTGGGCGAAATATGGCCGGAGCTTACCGCATTTCTGGATCAGGAGAAGGTACATAACTTCAGTATCTGGAACTGTGATTCCCTGATTTTCGGATATTACGAAACCGACGAAAATCACGAATTTTCGGAAGAGAAAAAAAACCAGATCCAGGCACTTACCGCAAAAATTGAAGACACCTTCACCTGGATCTCCACTCCCGGAGAAAACATGCGCCTGATGTACCACAACTTCGGCGTTGTCCGCGAAAACAAAGAGCTGATCCGCCACAGAATGTTCATGACCAAACTGAAACCTGGCTGCAAGGAAGAATACAAGGCAAGACATGACGGTCTGGTCGCCGCAAGAGAAGGCAAGATTGATCCCGGCCCGGACAGCAACTTCAGCATCTGGAGCGCAGGCGGCTATATTTTTGGCTACGACGAGATCGACACCACCATGGAAACAGAGGAGACCCCGGAAGCCCACGAAGCCACCGTTGCCTGGGAAACCCGCCAGCTCGGCATCATGGACTGGATCACCAACGACTGCGACTGGCTCACTGGAGAAATCCACTCTGCAAGCGTGAGACTGGCTTGGCATAACTAAAAAATCTGGCGTGACTTCGGTCACGCCTTGCTTTTTCCAATCTTGAGTTGTCACCTATTTTTACTTTTGCCACATCTATGATCGTACAGTTATAATTTGCAAAGAAGTTTTTGCAGGATTTTTCTGCACCTGCTCTGCTCTTCCATAATCGCTTCATCCGCAATGTAAGCAAGCTGCAGATCTCTTCTTTTTTTCATATCCATGACTTTATTCTCCTCTGCCGCAAAATATATTTCATTATTTCTCTACAGATCTTTTAATTCTTTTTTCAAAATTTCCAAATCTCCAGGCAGGAGGGTTCGCATTTCCAGATAGACGCAGTCATCCTGGATGTGACCGATTACTGGGGTGGAAAGGGTTCTGAGGCGATGGCTGATTTCTTCGGCGCATATGCTGCTGTCACGGGGTTTTATTCCCAGGGCAAATCCAGGCAGAGTTTTCCCCGGCGTGGTGCCGCCGCCTGTGACGTTGGTTGTGGGAACAATTTCGAATAGGAATCTGCTGTTCGCGTCTTGATTGAACCCTCGTTTTTGCGGCTGACCAGGCAGTGGCTTTTCCCAGGAGTTCAACCACGAATTAGTTTCAGATATATGCTCACCAGAAAAGCTGGCAATTTCCGTGACCAGTTCCTGTACCATAGTTTCCAACTGTGCAGCGCTTCGGCTCATCATCTCGTATACTGGGATTTCTTTGCGGATGTCTGCTTTCAGATACAGGCTTACGGTCCTGTCCAGCGCAGCTGCGGTGAATTTATCAATGCGAAGGGCACGCATAAGAGGATGCTTCGAAATCTTCTCAATCAAATCCCTGCGGCCTGCCAGAATGCCCGCCTGGGGTCCGCCCAGCAGCTTGTCACCGCTGAAAGCCACAAGATCTGCTCCTTTTGCCAGAAGCTCCTGAACCCGTCTTTCAGACTGCAAACCATAAGCTACCATATCTGCAAGACATCCGCTTCCAAGGTCCACCAGAAAGGGGATTCCGTGGCTGTGGGCTGCCTTGGCAAGCTCCTCCACGGCTGGTTCGTGGGTGAAGCCTGTAATCTGGTAATTGCTGGTGTGAACCTTGAGAAATGCGGCTGTATTTTCCGTCACCGCATTCTGATAATCTTCCAGATAGGTGCGGTTAGTGGTTCCCACTTCCACAAGGGTGGTGCCGCTCTGGCAGCACACATCCGGGATGCGAAATTTCCCGCCGATCTCCACAAGCTCTCCCCGGGACACAATAGTCTCGCCACCGGATGCCAGGGCTGTCAGCATTACAAGCACCGCTGCCGCATTATTATTGACTGCAAGGCATGCTTCTGCTCCTGTGAGCCTGCACAGATTTTCGGAAAAATGGTCGTACCTGCTGCCCCGCTTTCCATCTTCCAGGTTCATTTCCAGGTTGGTATATCCAGTCATAAGGGGCACAAGCTCAAACACCAGCTTTTCTCCCAGAGGTGCACGTCCAAGATTGGTATGCAGGATCACGCCCGTTGCATTGATCACCCGCTGCATCCGCCGCTGATCCTGCCGAGATAAAATCTCCTGCATTTTTACAAGAAGATACTGCTCAAACGTACTGGAACTCTGAATATTTTGTTCCTTATTTTTTTCATCATATAAACATTCTGATTCGTCTGCATTCCTCTTCGGAACATCAGCAGGACTTTCTTGTCTGCCAGTTTCCAGGCAGCTTTCTTCCGATCCGATGCAGCTGCCCGTCCGCAGCACTTCCCGCAGCTGCTCCTGGGCTTTTCTCGCAGCTTCCAGCACAATCTGGTATCCATACAGCTCACACTGCGCCTTTACTGATTCCATCTCCATGAGCCTGTCAATTTTCGGGATTTTCCGAAGCAGTTCATTTCTGTTTTTCCTAAAGCCTTCCAGAACTTCTCTGCTCTTCTGGCCTTCCGGAACCTCCGATGCCTGATCATGGTCACCCATTTTTCTGCGCCTCAATCTTCTCCGCCAGGTCATTGAGATACACCCAGCGATCCATCTTCTCCTCTAACTGCTGCTCTGCCGCTTCCTTGTCTGCCATGATTTCCCGGAGTTTCACAGAATTAGTGGCGTTTGCCATCATGTCGTTTTCCAGCTTGGCAATTTTCTCTTCCAATTTCGCGATATCATCATCAATGGTCGCGTACTCCCGCTCTTCCTTATAAGAGAATTTCAGCTTCTCCTGGCGGTTCTGTCCCTGCTTCCAGTCCTTTTTGGTGGCTTTCTTCGGTTCCTCACCGTTGCCATCCGCCCCGGAACCAGACTTATCAGCTGCCCCGGCAGAGCTGCCATCTCCGCCAAATCTCCGAGCTTTCGCCTCCACATAATCGGTGTAGCCGCCCTCATACTGAGTCAGCTTTCCATTTCCCTCAAATGCAAAAATACGGTCCACCACATCATCCAGGAAATAGCGATCATGTGACACGGTAATCACAATTCCGGAAAAAGAAGACAGATAATCCTCCAGAATGGTCAGAGTCGGAATATCAAGGTCATTGCTTGGCTCATCCAGAAGAAGCACGTTAGGCGCCTCCATCAGCACTTTCAGAAGATAGAGACGTCTCTTCTCCCCGCCGGAAAGCTTGGCAACCGGCGTGTACTGCATAGCAGAATCAAACAAAAACCTCTCCAGCATCATAGACGCACTGATCCGTCCGTCTCTTGTAGGAATAAATTCCGCCACATCACGGATATAGTCGATCACCCTCTGGTTCCCATCCATATCCGGCACTTCCTGGGCAAAATAACCGATCTTAATGGTTTCCCCAAGCTCCACCTCACCGCTGTCTGGCTGCACCATTCCGTCAATGATGCGGATCAGGGTAGATTTGCCGCAGCCGTTGGGCCCGATAATGCCAAGTCGCTGGTTTCTCAGCACAATATAATCAAAATCATCCAGGATCACCTTATCCCCATAATGTTTGGAAACATGGTGAAGCTCCACAGTTTTCTTTCCCATGCGGGTCTCCACGGAATCCATCTGCACATCCAGATCCTGGGTAGGTGCCTTGCCGTTTTTTAACGCTTCCAGACGCTCCAGGCGGGCACGCTGCTTGGTGCTTCTGGCGCGGCAGCCACGCTTGGCCCACTCCAGCTCCATGCGAAGAACACTCTGTCTCTTCCGCTCGGACGCCAGCTCCATTTCTTCCCTCTGCGCCTTCAGTTCCAGGAACCCGGAATAGTTGGCATCATAGGAATAAATTTTCCCATGGCTAATCTCCAGGATCTTGTTGGTTACCTTATCAAGAAAATAACGGTCATGAGTAACCATGATCACAACGCCCTTAAACCGGTTGAGGTAATCCTCCAGCCAGGTCACCATCTCATTGTCCAGATGGTTGGTAGGCTCGTCCAGGATCAGCACATCGGAAGGATTCACAAGGGTGCGGGCAAGGGCAACCTTTTTCTTCTGGCCGCCGGAAAGCTGCTCCACCAGGGCGTCATGCTCAGTGATGCCAAGCTTGTTCAGAATATTCCTTGCCTCACTTTGGGTACTCCAGTCCTTCTGCCATTTACCGTCCGCCACATAATCCTGCACAATGGCTCCCTTTGGAAAATCCGGCATCTGGGGCAGATAGGTGATCCGAAGCCCGTTCTGCGTAATTACCTGTCCCTCATCGGTCTCTTCTTCCCCTGCAATGATCTTAAGCAAAGTACTTTTTCCTGTTCCATTGATTCCGATAATACCAATCTTATCACCATCATGGATTCCATAAGAAATATCATCAAATATTTTTTTATCTCCGAAAATTTTGCTTACATGTTCTATATTCAGTACGTTCATCTGATCTAATTACTCCTTCTGCTATAACCTGCTGCCAGCTCAAAAGTCCTGCAACACTTTCCAGTGCTGACTCCGCGATTGCTGTTCTTATCCTCTTTTTTTCTCAAATCCGTGGATCCAGTCTGATTTCAGATAGAAGATCAGAAACAGAATGGAGCTTAAGGTCCAGGTCAGCGGATAAGCCCAGAACACGGTCTGGATCACCGGATGTATTTTTACCGCTACAGTAATGTAAGTCACACGGATCACACACCAGCAGGCAAGCATGACAAACATAGGCACAGTAGCCCTGCCTGCCCCTCGCATCAGGCCTGCAATACAGTGGGAAAAGGCAAGCAAAAAGTAAAATAAAGTAATGACATGTGCCTCTCTCACGCCATATTCCACCACTCCCGGATCATTGTTAAAGGCAGCAATCAGAACCGGACTTGCAAAATACACAATAATTCCAACCACTTCTGCCATGGAAATACTGCACAGGATTCCAATGCGCGCGCCCTTTTTCGCGCGGTCGTATTTCTTGGCTCCAAGGTTCTGGCTGATAAAAGTAGTCAGTGCCATGGAAAAACAGGTGATCGGCAGGAATCCGAAGCCCTCCACCTTGGAATAAGCTCCGCAGCCTGCCACTGCCAGCTTGCCGAAGCTGTTGATATTGGACTGGACCACAACGTTGGCAATGGCAATTACAGAGTTCTGCACGCCAGCCGGAAGACCGTTGGACACGATCTGCTTCACCATATAGGGATCCAGATTTATTTTTCTAAGAGAAACCGTATATTCCTCCGGGCTCTTCTTCATGAGACGATACAGGCACAAAAGTGCGCTTGCAAACTGGGCAATGATGGTTGCAAGTGCAGCCCCTTCCACGCCCATTCCCATTGCTCCAACGAAAACCATGTCCAGGGTCACATTGAGCAGGGATGAAAAAATCAGGTAATACAGCGGATGGCGGCTGTCTCCTACCGCCTGCATAATGCCTACAAAGTTATTGTAAAGAACCAGTCCCAGTGAACCCATGGCATATACCTGGAAATACAGGGTAGATTTGGGCAAAATATCTGCCGGGGTTTTCATCAGGACCAGGATCTTCGGCGCCAGCACAACACCGGATATGGTCAGAAGGATTCCGCATAAAATACCAAAGGCTACCGTAGTGTGGATGGCTTTTTGCAGCTCCTTTTGCTGTCTTGCGCCAAAATACCTGGCTATAATAACGCCGGCTCCCATTGCCATTCCCTGGAAAAATCCTACCAGCAAAAAGGTAAGGCTGCCGGATGAGCTGACTGCTGCCAGCGCATCACTTCCCAGAAAATTTCCTACGATCAAAGAATCTGCAGTATTGTACAGCTGCTGAAACAGGTTTCCCAGAAAAAGCGGGAATGCGAAGCCCATCAGTTTTTTCCAGATGGACCCTTCTGTCAGCAGGTTCTTGTTTTGTGAATTATTCATTTTCTCCCCTCCATCAATCCTTTCTATCCTAACATAATATACCCTCTTTTTCAATTGCAAAAGCGCGCAATTCGTGTATAATGAAAGATAGTATAAAATATTATCAGTAAACTCGAAGGAGGACTTATTTTTGAAAAATCTGGATACAATCTGGACCAGCCAGGCGGCAGACGGACAGACATTAAAGGAATATCCACGTCCCGGCATGGTACGCGGGCGCTGGATCAACCTGAACGGAATGTGGGATTATCTGATCACGGACAGCCGCATCCTGCCCTGGCAGTTTTATGAAAACGAATATTTTCCATTTGACGGACAGATCCTGGTTCCCTTTTCCCCGGAAGCATCTTTGTCCCAGGTAAACAGACAGCTGCTTCCCGATGAAACCCTGTGGTATTCCCGGGTGATTCAGCTTCCAGAGGGCAGCTTTGATCCAACGTGTCAGCGGCTCCTTCTTCATTTCGGAGCGGTAGACCAGATCTGCAGCGTTTATATTAACGGTAAGTTCGTCACCTACCACAAGAGCGGCTACCTTCCATTCTCCGCGGATATTACGGATTTTGTAGGGGAGAACCTGGTTATTTCCATTCTGATCAGCGTCCGCGACTTCAGCGACACCTCCTACCACGCAAGAGGCAAACAGCAGCTGGAAAGAGGCGGCATGTTCTATACCGCACAGAGCGGAATCTGGCAGACTGTGTGGATGGAGATTGTGCCAGAGGATTACATAAGAGATCTGCGGATCACCCCGGATTTTGACAATGGGCATGTGAAGATCCGGATGCGCACAGAATGCCCGGACAATCGTTACGGCACAGGCAATGCCTCTTATGATGTACAGCCAGATAGTGATAAGACTTCTTCTGACTCCTGCGAAGACGCTAAAGGATCGGTCCACGCTTCCGCTCTCTGCCGGATTTATCCGCCGGTCTATCTGGATGCGGACGGCGTGACGGATGAGCTTTGCCAGCAGCCCATCACCGAAGCCTTCCTGAAACCGGGGAAAGAAATTTCCATTCCTGTTCCTGCCAAATACCAGAAACACTGGTCCCCGGAGAAGCCCTGGCTGTATCCCGTTTCCATTGAATATGGGGAAGACCGGGTTCTTACCTATTTTGCCCTTAGGAAATGCGACGTTCAGATGGCAGAGGACAGATATCCCCGCTTTTTCCTGAATCATGAGCCTTATTTCCAGAGCGGGGTTCTGGACCAGGGCTACTGGCCGGACGGACTTTACACAGCCCCCAGCGATGAGGCATTGATCTATGACATCCGTGCCATGAAGGATCTTGGCTTTAACATGCTGCGCAAGCACGGCAAGATTGAGGCAGACCGCTGGTATTTCCACTGCGACCGCATGGGCATGCTGGTCTGGCAGGACATGCCAAACGGCGGTTCCTCCTACCATCACTGGTTTGTCACCTACCTTGCTACCTTACTGAACTGGATGCGCATTCCAGTGAAGGACATTCATGCGAAGCTTCTCTCCCGCACAGATGAGGACGGACGGCAGGAATATGTGGATGATATCCGGGGCATGATCCGGGCGCTGTACAATCATCCTTCCATTGTTACATGGATTCCATTTAATGAGGGGTGGGGACAGTTTTCTACGAAACAGGTCACAGACATGATTCACAAGCTGGATTCTTCCCGTCTGGTGGATTCCGCCAGCGGCTGGTTTGACCAGGGCTGCGGTGACATTAACAGCCTCCACTATTATTTCCTGGGTCTTCCGATTCCCAGGTCTAAGCGTGTACTGGCACTCTCGGAATTTGGAGGTTATTCTCTTCGTGTCCCGGAACACAGCGCCTGCAAAAATACCTATGGCTATAAGAAATTCACCACCTCCGACGGGCTCACCAGCGGATTCGCTCATTTGATGGAAGAAACCATTGTTCCCTCTGTGAAAAAGGGTTACTCCGCTGCTATTTATACGCAGCTCTCTGATATTGAGGAGGAAGTAAACGGACTGATTACCTATGACCGTAAGAAAGTAAAAATGAATCCGCTGATTGTACAGAAGTGGAATGCACGGATTAAGAAAGCGCTGAAGTAATTTACTATGAAAGTCCCAGACGACATCCAGGAATGATTTCGGGCTACGGCAACCGAATTCGGGCAAAATATACCGCAAAGTGGGGCGTGCAGATTGCGGGAATGATTTTTCAAACACGCTCTAGGCTTGCATGAGCGAATTCTTGGATATGGTCTGGGCAATAGCCTGGATTACAAATGCAGTCATCCGCTGTGGGAGCGCCCATAGGCGCCAGGTAGCCGACTTTCATATCATCACAAAAGAAAGACCCTGGATTCCTTTTTATAATCCACAGGTCCTTCTTTTTCAGGCTATTTTATAACAGCCCTTTTTTCTTATTTCACGGTCATTTGCAGCTTATACATGGTTCCCTCTCGTATCACTCAAAGCCGCGGCATTGCATTTTACTTTACTCTGCTATGCCTTCTTTTTTCTTAGTTTGCAGCTTCCTCGTCTGCTGCTTCGTCAGCTGTCTCATCTGCTGCCTGTGCATCATCCTTGTAGGTATTCTCTTCGCTCTTGATCAGGGAGATGAACAGAGTCTCTGCGGTCGGCTGAAGCTCCTCGCTCTTCGGTCCGATCTGAACGTTGTACATGATTCCTGTGTCATCCAGGAATCCGATTCCATAAGTAGACTCTGTCTCAAAGGACACTGCAAAGATTCCGTTGATGGAAACCTTCTCAACATCAATATAGCCTGCCTCATCAAGCTCCTGAGCCATGGAATCCAGATCATACTCTGTTCCTACCTCTGTTGCTGTTACTGCCAGATTGACGCCATCCTCAGACTCCGGATCCAGTGCCTGGAACATAACCCCGTCCGCCTGGTCTTCCTCGGAAACTTCCAGAACATTCCAGTTACTTGGTACATAGAGGTCGAAGCCTGGTTCAAAGGTCAACCAGGTTCCTTCGTATGCTGCTTCCTCCAGCATATCGATGGTCAGCTCAGTGATTTCAGTTGCTTCAGCTGCCTCTGTCTCTTCTGCTGCATCAGCTTCTGCCCATACAGGTGCGCTGAATCCTGTGATCATTGCTGCAGTACATAACATCGCCATAACTTTTTTCCAGTTTTTCATATTTTCTACCTCACTTTTTTGAATTTTGTGGTATGATATGTAGGTCTCTAAGTACCTCACCACCTTGAGACCACTATATCTGATTTTTTTCCAAAAAACAATACACATGGGACGAGATGACACTTTCGGTGATATTTGGAATCCGAAAGCGCATTTCTTTTCATATGGAGGATACATAACATTGAACATTGCAATTATCGATGACGTACAGCAGGACCTTGACACCCTTGGCAGGGCTGCACAGAACTATTATGAAGACCGGCAGATCATGGTGCAGATCCAAAGCTTTTCTTCCCCTGCTGCCTTCTGGAAGGCCTACACTCCCGGCAAATATGACCTGATTTTCCTTGATATCTACATGGACCAGGATAACGGCATGGACGTGGCAGTGCGCATCCGTGAGGCAGGCGACTCCTGCTCCTTAATCTTTGTCACCAGCAGCGACGCTTTCGCAGTGGCCAGCTATGACGTGCAGGCGGCATACTACCTTCTGAAACCCCTTGACACCGCCAAGCTTATGAAGGTGCTTGACACCATCCAGATCAAAAACGCACAGGACGTGCGGTACATCGAAGTGATCTGTGACCGTACGCCTGTGCGTGTTCCTGTAAAAACCATATTATATGCAGATACCTTCCACAATGCCGTCCAGCTTCACACGGATGCCGGGGTTCTGCGCACTTATCTTACCTTTCAGAAATTTGAGGAGCTGATCCAGGATCTTCCCTGCTTTCTTTCCTGCTACCGGGGCTGTCTTGTGAACATGGACCGCATCCACAAGACCCTTGAGGACAGCTTTCTTCTGGACAACCAGGAGGTGGTGCAGATCCGCAAGCGCGGTGCCAACGCCATCAAGAAAGAATACCTGAACTATCTGTTCTCATGATCCGCTGTTTTCCAGAGGGATAAATACATTGGCCCGAAAAACGCCCTCTGATGCTTCGAAATCTGAATAGCCTCCGTATTTCTCAGCCGTTTTGCTGACGGAGGCTGTCCCGATTCCCTGGCCGCTGTGGCTTGTGGAATAAAAAACATCCCCATTTCTTCGTACTTCCCCTGAATAGCTGTTTTCAATATCAATGAGAAGCTTTCCCATACGAACCCTGCAGATGCAGTTTACATAGGGCTCCTCTGTTTCTTTGTCCGCTTTCACCGCTCGCACCGCATTTTCCAGAAGATTTCCGAAAATCCTGCAGATATCAAGGTCTGTAATCTTCATCTTTTGGGGAACTTCAATTGAATGGTGAAAGCTTACTCCTGCATCTTCCAGCTGGCCTGCATAATAGTGCAGGATGGCATCCACGGACATGTTTTTGCAGTAGCACATAGGCGCCTGCATTTTCTCACTGCTCTCCTTTGCAAACTGATGGAAATACTCCCGAAGCTGTTCATAATGCTCCTCTTCCAGCAGCATGGAAGCGGTACGGATGTACTGGCGCATATCGTGCCTTGTCCGGCTTGCTTCCTCCAACGCACCAGTCAATTTCTCGTAGTGCTCCTTTTGCATCATCAGGCGCAGCTCCATCTGTCTGGACTGCTCCTCGTAGATCAGCCGCATCTGGTAGCCGTCTGTAAGCTCCCGCCACAAAATTACCCCAAACACGCCAGCCAGAATGGTACCGCCCCATTCCGGGAACCATCCGCCGATAATGGGATCATATAAGGGCCAGATTCGGTCTGCTGCCAGAGAAGAGGCATAGAGCACTGTCCCTGCAAGCAGCGGAAGCCCGCGGGTTCCTTCCGTGTAAAAAAAGGCGATCACCACCAGGCATATGGCAGTAAACCATTTCAAAACCTCTGTAACAGCCGACACCCCGTAGGACAATGCTGCCGTTTCCATTCCTCCTGCAAAAATCCCGGCAACTGTGGCACCAATGCCAGCCGCAGCAGTAAAGCCAACCAGCCACCACACCCATTTGTATTTCCTGCCTGTGATCTCATGCTCCAGAAGCAGCATGGCCGGAAATGTGAGATAATAAAACAGCATTTCCAGACTGAACCAGGGCTGTACCCGCAAAGCCAGATAGGTATGCAAAAGGGGATAGCAGGTGTATCCAAGGACACAGACGCACACTCCTGCAAACAGTGCATTTGCCCGGCTTCTGGTTCTGAAAAACGCCCATACGGAGAAGAGCAGCACCAGAAGAACCAGGGTAAAAACAGAGGAATTGAGAAATACCGGGATTCCCCTTACGGTATTGACCTTCAGAGGATTGCCAAAGGCTGGAACATACTGGATTCCCGGAGACGCGGAATCTTTATCCGTCACTGCGATCATGATCTCTACAGAGGTATGCCCTTTGAAGGTAAACATTCTGTGCTGGATCCGCTCTTCATAGTGATCCGGGTCCGGATTGCCCACCTGCTCGATCAGCTTGCCGTCCACATACAGATTATATGCAGAAAATATCTCTGGCAGATACAGGCCATAAGTATGCTCTTCTGAGGGAAGCATGATCCGAAGCCGGTAGGTTCCGCTTCCATAGGGTTTTCCATTTCTGTCATCTAACTCCATTCCGCCGTATTCCCCGATGGAAAGATACCGGAAATAGTACTTTTCCAGGTCATCCCCTGGGGTAAGCAGCACATCCGGATAGTATTCCCATTCCCTGGAAAGATAGTAGACCGGAAGGCTGTCGTAGGAACCGTCTGCGTAGAGAATTCCGTGTATGGCCTTTTCTTCTCTTGTCATGTATTTGTTGTTCGCGTTATACAATACATAAAAAACCATAAGGGAAAGGATCATACTTATGATGATGGTTCCCCACAGCAGCTTTCTGTCTTTCTTACCTGTCCTCTTCTCCTTCACCCCGGTCCCCCTTTCGGAGCCTTCTGTTTTTTCTCATAGGCAAAAGCAATAACAATATTAACAAAACTACAATTCCCGCAACCAAGGCGGTTGTTTTTATATGCTGTTTTCTCAAATCATCCTGACTGCTGTCCCCGGTTGTTTTCTGGGCAGCTTCCACATCTTCTCCTGCGATTTCAGCTGTCTCATAAGAATCATCGGCAGTTTCTTCCTCTGTATCTGTCTCTTCATCCAATGCTTTCTCGATTTCTTCCCCGTTTTCGGAAGCATCCTGGGACTGCTCTTCTTTGATGGAATATTCCCCGGTTTTATCCACAGGGATCACAGCTACATTCTGGGTCTCATTGACCATTCCCGTGTAGGAATTTCCCTCTTCATCTGTCAGCACAGTTCTGGTGCCAGACCCAGAGCTCTTTGGAATCTCCACGGTAGCACCTGGAATATCTGTGATCTCCTCGCCGTTTTTGGAAATGCTTACGGATAATTCCCCATCTTCCCTGGAAATATCCACCTTCACCTCATCCTCCGGTCCTACTTCCCAGTCCTTCACCACTTTCGTAGGGACACGAACCAGCACGCCTCCGCTTTCAAAAGGAATCTTCTCTACCTGTGCGCTCATAAGGGCGGCCAGACGGTTTCCCACGATCACGGTGGACACATCGGTGACCGTCTCTTTGCCTGTGTCAATGTCCGGAAGGTCCTTGCCGTCACGGTCCGCGTAATTTCTCTCATACCAGTGGTCATTTGTAATGAAATTTTCATCAAAATGGAAGGTGTAGGTACCAGTGCTTCCGCCGGGATATGCTACCTGCAGGCTGTAATCATGGTTTAGCTGCAGGTTAGTCTTTTTCAGATACAGGCCTTCCCGGGTCATGTACCAGCTGTCCTGATTCAGGCTGATCTTCTGATCCTTGCACTTTAACTCCGGCTGAAAATCCTTTAGCTGATCGTCTGTAAAGGCATCCAGAATCATGGGGAAAAACAGGTGGGAAGAACCAGCCATGGCACAGGTCTGCACCTGCGGCTGATCCGGGCGCTGGACGGCAACATAGACAGATGCTGTCGGAAGCTTGGCATCCGGATCCAGCGTATATCCCTCTGGTGCCTGGAAGCTTCCTGTTACCTTATAAACACCTGGAACATTGGTATTTACCCCGCCAAAATCCCACACAGAAGGCATTACAACCGAAGGGTGGGACGCGCTGTCCTCGTATTCCGTCTGGGTGCTGCCAAGGATATGCAAGCTCTTTTCCAGCTGTTTTTTCAGTCCATAGGTACTCTGGCCTTTGCGAAGGGCATAGGCCCCCAAACGCTCCAGGCTTCCCTCTTCTATGGGTTCACAGGAACGGATGGTGGTGTCCTTCACGCCGCTGCTTCCCAAAAGCCAGGGCTGGTAGCTGATGATATCCAGAGTTCCATCTGATGCATAGCAGTACTTCAGATTCCTTGTTTTCCCATTGGGATAAACCACAGTCAGGGTGTAGGTATTTCCTTTCACCATGCTCTGGCAGGAAAGGTACATGCCGTCTGTATCACACATTCCATACCCTTCCTCGCTGATGTTGATCCAGTCCTCGCCTTCCGGCTGCATCCAGATTTCCATAGCATCCGGGTCCTGATCTGTGATCCAGGGAAAATAATAGAGTCCCGCGGAAATCATTCTGGAATACACCTGGATCTCCAGCTCCTCAAAATTCTGAACAGAGATTCCCACAGTCCAGCTGGGAACAGTTATACCGCTGGTATAGCCTTCCGGAAGCTTCAGGGTTCCTGTGATCTGGTATGCCCCCACCTTCTGCACATTCACTTTGGAGTAATCCCAGATTACATTTAGTTCCAGCTCCTGGCCGTCTTCTGTGTAGGCCATGCAGCTCATAGAGTCATAGGTCTCTTTTAGCTCCTCCAGGCTTCCCCCTCTTAACACAGCTCCTGCAGGTATATAAAAAATTCTGGAAAAATCTGTGATCACGCTGTTCCCGGCCCACACCTTCTGCGCGCCTGTCAGAGGACACAGCATCAGCAGGAAACAAAGGGCAAAAATCCAGAAAGTCATTTTTCTTTTCATGTATTTCCTCATTTGAATTTGTTCTGGTTTTAGCATATAGGATTCCTCCAAATAAAACAAGAAACCTGTGGCGAACCGCAGGTTTCCGTGAAAAGCAGCACAAAATCAGAAGCAGAATTCCCGGAAGAAGTCGCATTCTGCGTCATTGCACTGTGCAGCGTCAATTGTCTTGATGTCACAGTGGAAAACATGGCCAAGCTTGTTGACCTTGTCTCCAAATACACGATAAACAAATGGCACATTGTTCTCCATCAGCTTCTGTACCAGAGCAGGGGCCTGTCCTTTCTGGAAATCCGCAACTGCTGTCATGCAAAATACAGGTGGATAAACGTCTGTAATGGTGTCAAGAACGCTGATCTGTGCCAGTTCTTCTTCGGTGCCGCCCTGTGGAAGAAGCTCTTTCATGATCTGCATGGTCAGGTCTTCTACGTTCTCCCCAGAAACCTGATAAACGCCGCAGTTCAGGGCAATGGCTGTGAGGGCAAAGCCTTCCGGCACTGTGAAATCATATTTGGCAGCGTATGCCGGGTTGGTGCAGATACCTGCGTAAAGGCCCAGAATGTGGGCACCAGCGGAATCTCCCACTGCAAAAATACGCTCTGTGTCAAAGTGGAAGCGTCCTGCACGCTTCATCACCCATTTGCACACCAAATTCAGGTCTTCTAACATTGCCGGGAACTTGTTCTCCGGGGCGAGGCGGTATGTAAAGTTTATTACTGCGAAGCCGCGCTGTGCAAGGCTCATGCAGTAGTACTGGTATCTCTCCTTGTCGCCGTACATCCAGCCGCCGCCATGTACGCTGATGATGACCGGAAGGTCCTCTCCCTGGGCCTGCTTCGGTCTGTACACATCCAGCTTCTGCATTTCCCTGTCGTCGTGTCCATATACAATATTATCCCAGCGGTCTACGTCCTCCGGGGTATTCATAAGCGCATCGCGCTCGTCATCTGATTTCTTAAACTCTGATCTGATCTTATCACTTAATTCAGACATGATAGTTCCTCCAAGGTTGTAATATTTTGAGATATCAAGGTCAAAAGGTCAAAAAGCTGTTCGTACTTGCACGATAAAGCTTTTGAACTTAGGGCCTGCAGGACATGAGGAAGTAGCGATTTACGTAGTAAATCTCCGGATTCCGAATGTCCTGGAATTGCGGGAGCTGCAAAGCAGCGGAGCAATTCGTAGATATCAAAGTCAGGGGGGCAAAATACATTTTAGCTCTAATCTCCTTGTAATATTATATAAAAAACCTGCGTAAAAAACAAGAATTCTTCTGTTTTTTTGCATAAAAAAAGAACACCCGATCAGCTCAGATGTCCTTTCATGGTTCGTTATTAGTCTTCAACTTTAACGATTTCTTTTTTGTTATAGCTTCCGCAAGCCTTGCAAACTCTGTGTGGCATCATAAGTGCGCCGCATTTGCTGCATTTTACAAGGTTTGGAGCGCTCATTTTCCAGTTTGCTCTTCTCTTATCGCGTCTTGCTTTGGAAGATTTATTCTTTGGGCAGATGGACATTTCGGTTACACCTCCTTAAATTTACTGAATATATCACTGATAGCTGCCATACGGGGATCCTTGGGCTCCTCGGTACATCCGCAGGGACCATTGTTCAGGTTCTTCCCGCATCTGCTACATATCCCTTTGCAGTCCTCTTTGCATAAGACCTTCAAAGGCCAGCTCATCAGTACCTCAAGATAGACCAAACGGTCCACATCCAGGTCATAGCCGGTGAGATAGCTGCTCTCATCCAGATCATTCACACGTTCTTCATCAGTCAGCTTCATGTCAAGCTTCCTCTTAAACTCAAAAGGAATCTCAGTCGCTACCTGATCCAGGCATCTGTCACACGGGATTCCAACAGTCACAAGACCGCTTCCCTCAAGCTCCAGAACTCTGTCTCCGGTATTGGTAATGGTAAGCTCTACAGGCTTCTTCTCCAGAACTGGAAAAGTTCCCTGCTGGAAGGTGATGTCCTCCATCTCAAAAGCTGCACTGTAGTGTACGCTCTTCCCTTCACTGGATGAAATGTCTGATAAATGTATCTGCATAATCGTCTCCTATTCACACTCAATCAATTATACATACCCTGTCATTATTTGTCAACTCGAATTTTTCCGTATCTGCCATAAATTTTCAAAAAAATTGTAAAATTTAAGCAGAACCCGGGAAAATCCATTGCAGCCGGCAAAATAAAAGGCAGTGAATTTCTCTCTTTCACACAAAATCCTGCCGGAGATCTATTGCCCCGGCAGGATCCTAATGTTCCGAAAAGGATTTCTGCGGTTATCAGAAGCCTGTTGCTTCAGCACCGCAGCAGTGATCTGTGCACTGGAATTATTTTACAAGTGCCACTGTATCACGGCAGATTGCAAGCTCCTCGTTAGTCGGGATCACTGCAACCTTAACCTTGGAATCAGCACCGGAAATTACAACTTCCTCGCCCATAGCCTCGTTCGCCTTAGCGTCGATTGTAACACCAAGGTATCCAAGATAGGAGCAAACTTTCTCACGGATCATGCCAACGTTCTCACCGATACCAGCGGTAAATACGATTGCGTCAACACCGTTCATAGCTGCTACATAGCCGCCAACGTATTTTGCAATGCCGTAGCAGAGAACTTCGATTGCGTTTTTAGCGTCCTCGTTTCCTTCTGCAGCTGCTGCACGAAGGTCACGCATATCGCTGGAAACGCCGGACATTCCCTGAAGACCGGATTTCTTATTGAGAACGTTCATAACACCTGCAAGGTCAAGGTTCTCTTTCTTTGCAATGTACTCAACGATAGCCGGATCAATGCTTCCGGAACGGGTTCCCATTACAACACCTTCAAGAGGAGTAAGTCCCATTGTAGTGTCTACGCATTTGCCGTTCTGTACTGCACTGATGGAAGAACCGTTTCCAAGATGGCAAACGATAACCTTGGAGTTGTCCTTGTCAAGGCCAAGGAACTCAACAGCACGTTTGGATACAAAGCTGTGAGAGGTTCCGTGGAAGCCATATCTTCTTACTTTATAGTTCTTGTAGTACTCGATCGGAAGTCCGTACAGATATGCTTTTGCAGGCATAGTCTGATGGAAAGCTGTATCGAATACACCAACCTGAGGTACGTTTGGCATAAGCTCAGAGCATACACGGATACCGATCAGGTTTGCAGGATTGTGAAGAGGTGCAAGGTCGTTGCACTCTTCTACTGCTTTGATCATCTCATCTGTGATGATAGCGGAGGAAGCAAATTTCTCACCGCCATGTACAATACGGTGACCGATTGCGTTAACCTCCTCAAGGCTCTTGATCGCGCCTGTCTTCTCATTTGTAAGAGCTTCCAGAACCATCTGGATTGCTTCTTTATGAGTCGGCATGGAAGCCTCTGTGATCTCTTTGTCATTTCCGGCTTTCTGGTATACCAGTCTTCCGTCGATGCCGATTCTCTCGCAAAGACCTTTTGCAAGAACTGCTTCTGTCTCAGAATCGATCAGCTGATACTTTAAAGAAGAACTACCACAGTTAATTACCAATACATTCATTTTTCTACTCTCCTGTTTACATGATTATGTAAGATAACGGGGAAAGCGAACTCCCTTCCCCGACACCTTATGTATGAATATTTAATTAGTCCTGAGCCTGGCACTGTACGGATGTGATTGCAACAACACCAACGATATCGTCAGCGGAGCATCCACGGGACAGGTCGTTTACAGGTTTTGCGATACCCTGTGTGATAGGTCCGTAAGCTTCTGCCTTAGCAAGACGCTGAGCCAGTTTGTATCCGATGTTTCCTGCATCAAGGTCTGGGAAGATCAGGACATTGGCCTTACCTGCAACCGGGCTTCCCGGAGCTTTGGATGCGCCTACGCTTGGAACGATAGCTGCATCAAGCTGGAACTCTCCGTCAAGTGCAAGGTCTGGGTTCTGCTCTTTGGCAATCTTGGTAGCCTCAACAACTTTATCAACATCTGCGTGCTTAGCACTTCCCTTAGTAGAATGGGAAAGCATAGCTACTACAGGCTCTTCCTGTACAAGAAGCTTGAAGGACTCTGCGGAAGAAGCTGCGATTGCTGCAAGTTCTTCCGGATTCGGGTTCTGGTTCAGACCGGAATCACCAAATACGAATGCACCGTTAGCACCGTACTCGCAATCCGGAACAATGATCAGGAAGAATGCGGAAACAAGCTTGGTTCCCGGTTTGGTCTTCAGGATCTGAAGGCATGGTCTTAATGTATCAGCTGTAGAATGGCAGGCACCGGATACCATACCGTCTGCATCGCCCATCTTAACCATCATAACACCATAGTACAGATACTGGTTCAGAAGAATCTCCTTAGCCTGCTCTGGTGTCATGCCTTTTTTCTGTCTTAATTCTACTAACTTGTCAATATATCCCTGAGTCTTCTCAGATGTTGCAGGATCTACGATCTGTGCGCCGGAAATGTCGAAGCCGCCCTCAGCTGCGCTCTTCTTAACTGCTTCCTCATTACCTACAAGTACAAGTTTGGCAATTCCCTCTTTTAAAATTTTGTCTGCTGCTTCAAGAGTTCTCATATCCTCTGTCTCTGGCAGTACGATTGTCTTAATGCTGGATTTTGCTCTTTCTTTGATTACATCAATAAATCCCATGATTAAATGGCTCCTTTCATTCGTTACAGTAGTCCTCCGGGTGATCCTCCCAAAACCTTTCGAGTAGGAATCAGCCCTCTGGTAACTTACTCCCATTATACGCCACCCGGCCTTGTATTTCAAGCTTTTCAATGTTAGAATATGGCAGAACAACGTATTTTTTGAGGTGCAATTTCATGAAAACAGCTGGAATCATTGCGGAATACAACCCTTTTCACACAGGGCATAAATATCAGATTGATCATGTGAAGGGTACGCTTAGCGCAGACTATGTGGTCATTGCTATGAGCGGAGATTTTGTGCAGAGGGGTACGCCAGCCCTTCTTTCCAAATATGTGCGGGCCGAGATGGCCTTACGTGCCGGAGCAGACCTGGTGCTGGAGCTTCCTGTTTCCTGTGCCACAGCCAGCGCGGAGCTTTTTGCAAGGAGCGGCGTGCAGCTTCTTGATGGACTTGGGGTGGTGGACACCCTCTGTTTTGGAAGCGAATGCGGGGACACGGAGATTCTTATGAAGCTGGCCGGGATTCTTGTGGAAGAGCCAGAAGAATTCAAAAGTGCTCTTCGACGGAATCTGAAAGAAGGAATGACGTTTCCCAAAGCCAGGAGCTTGGCCCTTGGGGAAGTTTTGCCGGGAAATGAGTCTGAAAAATACCAGCAGGTGCTTTCCTCTCCCAACAATATTCTGGGGATTGAATACTGCAAGGCCATCCTGCGGGAAAACAGCTCCATTGTGCCGACTGCTATAAAGCGTGAAGGAAATGATTATCATGAAAATTCCTTGTTCACAGACAGCTTCCCATCGGCTTCTGCCATCCGAAATGCGGTGATCCAGTCGGCAGCTTCCAATACTGCTTCACTTGCAGATCTCGCCCGTAATTTTCTTCCTGCATCCTGCCAGGAATTGTTTTACGATGCCATTTGTAAGAATGCCTTTCTTCTGGAAAATGACCTGGACAGCCTGTACCGTTACTGCCTCCTTCAGGAAAATGAAACGAGCCTGTGCACATACCTGGACATGTCCCACTCTCTTGCCAGAAGAATTCTCGCCTGCCAGGATCAGTACGAGACCTTTTCCCAGTTTGCAGACCTTCTGAAAACCAGGGATATCACCCGCACCAGGATCCAGAGGGCGCTTCTTCACATGCTTCTTCATATTCAGAAGGCCCCGGAGCAGATTCCCTACGCCCGGGTTCTGGGCTTTCGAAAAAGCAGTTCGGCCCTTCTTGGAGAAATCAAAAAGCGTGGGCACATCCCTTTGCTTACGAAACTTGCCAATGCGAAGGAGATCCTTGCAGCTGCCAGTGATGAGCCTGCTCTGGCGGATCGCGAACCTGTTCGTATAAGGCTCTCTCAGTCTTCCTCCGCTCTTCCATTATTGGACGAAACCACCTTCGCCTCCAACCTCTACGAGAGCATGCTGGCACAAAAAAACGGCACTTCTTACGTGCATGAATACAAACAGCAAATTATAATTTTATAAAAACTTCTATCCATACAAAAAACATCCTGGCTGCTTCAAAATTCCCTGCAGTCAGGATGTTTGTATCTTATATCTTTATTTCTCATTAGAAAGAAGAATCCGGTCATTGTCCAGTTTCTTTCCGACGCCAACCTTAAATTTATCAAGAAGTCCCTCTACCGTAAGTCCTTTCTTCTCTTCTCCCTTGATATCCAGAACAATATTTCCGGAATCCATCATCAGAATGCGGTTGCCAAGCTCTAAGGCAGACTGCATGTTGTGGGTGATCATCAGACAGGTCAGATGATGTTCCTCCACAATCCTTTTGGTCAGGTTCAGCACCTTCTCGGCTGTGCCCGGGTCAAGTGCTGCTGTATGCTCATCCAGAAGCAGAAGCTTGGGCGGATTCATAGTTGCCATCAGAAGGGTAAGTGCCTGTCTCTGGCCTCCGGAAAGCAGTCCCACCGGATGGTTCATGCGGTTCTCCAGTCCGATATCCAGAAGCGCCAGCTGCTCACGGAACCGTTCCTTATCACTTTTGGAAATACGGGAAAGCCAGCCGCCTTTTCCTGCCGCAAGGGCAAGATTATCTTCAATGGTCATGCCCGGCGCCGTTCCTCTCATAGGATCCTGGTAAAGGCGCCCAATGTTCTTGGCTCTGGCATGCTGGGGCATAAACGTAATGTCCTGTCCATCCAGCACGATAGAACCGGAATCTGTGAGAAAATCCCCGCAGATGGCATTAAACATGGTAGACTTGCCGGCTCCGTTGGAACCGATGATGGTTGCAAAATCACCTTTTTCAAGATGAAGGGACAGATCCTGGATTGCCACCTTCTCATTCACGGTACCCGGATTAAAGGTTTTGGAAATATGTGAAAGCTTCAGCATGGCTTAAAATCCTCCCTTCTTGTGTGTCATTCTTCGTTTCAGCTGCGGCCACTGCCGTTTCAGGTACGGACCGGAAATAGCCAGAATGACGATCACAGAGGATACCAGCTTCAGCATAAATGCCGGCATGTTAAATCTCAGTGCAACGGTATACACCAGACGGAAAATAAAGGAACCAAGAACCATTCCCACCGCTCTTACAAAGATTCCGCCTTTTCCCAGGATGGTACCGCCGATGAGAAGAGATGCCAGTGCGATGGTAACCATTCCCTGACCGATGTTGATATCCACAGATTTCTGTGACTGGGAAAGCAGGCATCCGGACAGTGCTGTAAAGGAGTTTGCAATGCAAAGTCCCACGATTGTTGTAAATACGGGATTGATGGAGGATGACTTCACCATATCCGCGTTGTTTCCTGTTGCACGGATTGCAAGACCAAGCCGTGTCTTCAGGAAAACTACCAGGAATGCGATCACTGCTGCTACTGCGATCAGCGCAACAAGAATGTCTGCTCTTCCTTTCAAGGGAGTATCTGCCAGAGCATCCTTCATCATGGAAAATACCGTGTCCGTACGGTTCATATTGATCAAGGAAGAACCTCCCATCACCGCAATATTAATGGAATACAGTCCTGTATTCACAATAATTCCCGCAAGCAGACTGTCCACGCCCATCTTCGTCTGCAAGAATCCGGTTACAAAACCGGAGCAGATTCCAGCAAGCATTGCCGCTATAATGGATAAAAAAGGATGTCCGCTGACTGCCACGGCGGCTCCTACAGCGGCGCCTAAGGTAAAGCAGCCGTCTGTAGAAAGGTCGCAGACATTCAGCATGGAATAACTTAAAAATAATGCAAGGACAGTCAGGGAACAGATCAGTCCCAGTTTCAGGGCAGTTTCTCCTAAGGAGAGTGCAGTAGCCAGTGTCACAGTTTTTTCCTCCGGTTAGTTTTCTTCCAGTTCATCAAAGCTCTCTGCTGTGGTGATCTCATTTACCTGTGTGCAAAGAGGTTCCATAGCTGCTTTGACAGTCTCAAAATCAAGGCCAAGTGCCTCGCAGGTTTCTGTATTTACAGTTGCAGTACCGTTGTCAAAGGTCTCTACAGGAGTGGTAGCCGGGTCTGCACCGTTTAAAAGAATGTCAGCGATCATATCAGCTGTTTTTGCGCCAAGGTTTGCATAGTCAACGCCGTATCCTGCGAAAGCTCCGTTTAATGCGAAGGAATCAGCTCCTGTGTAGTGCGGGATTCCTGCATCAATGAATTTCTCATAGATGGAAAGTTCTGCTGTCATGATGGTGTTGTCCGTTGGGGTAAATACGGCATCTACACCGTCTGCAACAAGCGCATCTGCTGCAAGCTGTACCTCATCTGTGGTGGTTCCGGTACGCTCTACATACTCGATTCCGTTCTCATCCATGTAAGCCTTTGCTGCTTCGATGGCTGCTGTGGAGGAATCCTGTCCGATATCATATAAAAGTCCGATCTTTTTGGTGTCTGGATTTACTGCTTCGATCAGCTTCATAATGGAAGCGGTATCCAGATAATCGCTTGTTCCGGTAAGGTTTGCACCAGGTGCGTCAAGAGACTCTACCAGTCCTGCTCCAACCGGGTCAGATACTGCGGAAAATACAACCGGAGTGTCGGTTCCTTCTGTGCTTGCCTGCATACGCATAGCTACCGGAGTTGCAACGCCTACCATCAGATCTACTCCGTCAGCCTGGAAATCAGAGATGATCTGCTCCATTACGTTGGCATCCGCATTGCAGTTGTCATAGGAAATCTCGAAGTTTACACCCTTCTCTTCCCCAATTTCTGCAAGGCGGCTCTCCAGGTTGTCTACGATCTGGTTCAGGGATGCGTCATCTACGTAATTGCAGATACCGATCTTATAGTCATCTGCCAGAACAGGTGTTGCCATCATCATAGTTGCCATTGTTGCTGCTGCGATTGCGATCATTCTTTTTTTCATAGTTGTTTTCCTCTCTCTCTTAAAATTGGCTGGGGAATTACTGAGCCGATTCCCCGCATCTTGTCTGCGAGAAAGAATGAGTGGGATAAATAAAAATCCGCCTCAAGAACAACACTTTCGTTGTTCTTTGAGACGGTAATAAGTTCTTATTATCGCGGTGCCACTCAAATTGACAAATCGTCCACTTTCTCATGTACAAACATACACTCCTGATTGGTAACGGGTTCGGTTCCCGTCGGTGCCTACTCTTGGTTCAAAATTTCGGGCCGCCCTCGAAAGTCCATTCCGCCAGCCGCTTCATACGAAGATCACACCATCCTCCGCTCTCTGTCAGGTCATCACTCATTCCATTCACAATGACCAAATGTCGCATCTGGTTTACTACTCTTTCTCATCGGTTTAACTGGTTTATACTTTAGCACAGTACTGTAAGAATGTCAAGTGCAATTTTAAAGATATCGAGAATTGCGGCGCGAAATCATGCAAAGCATGATTTCTGTGCATCGCGAAGCGTGTTACTGGGCACGGAGTGAACAGTAACAGCTGCTTTGCAGCGGAGCAATTCGTGGATATCAAGTTAGGGTCAAAATGCTTTTTGCCCCTAACTTCCTTTAAATGGAATAGTCTGAATCTGTCATGTGTAGAAATGCCATGGTCTTCGGGTTCTTCGGGCAGGCGAAAAATTCTTTGGAAGGAGCTTCCTCTACAATTACGCCATCTTCCATATAGACTACCCAGTTGGCCACTTTCCGGGCAAATTCCATTTCGTGGGTGACTACCACCATGGTGGTTCCCTCGTCCGCCAGCTTCCGCATAACATCCAGAACTTCCCCGGTAAGCCTTGGATCCAGGGCAGATGTGGGCTCATCAAACAGCACCACTTCCGGGTTATAGGCAATGGCTCTTGCAATGGCCACGCGCTGCTGCTGACCGCCGGAGAGCTGATCCGGGTAGAAATTGGCACGATTCTCCATGCCTACTTTTCCCAGCATTTCCATAGCTCTTTTTTGGGCTGCTTTGACAGAGATTTTTCGGGCTGCTGTAAGGCCTTCCAGCACATTCTGAAGGGCTGTTTTGTTGCGAAAAAGATTATAGCCCTGGAAAACAAAGCCCATTTTCATCCGCAATTCTTTAATTTCCTTCCTGGTAACTGCGGTAATGTCCTTCTGGAAGTCATCAAAGGTAATCTCTCCCTGATCTGCCTGCTCCAGGAAACTGATACAGCGCAAAAGGGTGGTTTTTCCTGAGCCGCTGTTTCCCAGAACTGCGATCACAGAGCCCTTTTCCACTTTAAAGTCCACACCTTTCAGGACCTCATTTGAACCAAATTTTTTATGAATATTTTTTACTTCCAGCATAGGTTTTCACGCTTCTACTTTCAGAATATCATTAAAATAGTTATTGGCGATCATCATCACGCCCATTGCGGTGATCACTACAATTTCTTCCTCTGTGAACTGCTCTTTTAACTGGGCATAAATTTCCTCCGGAACATTTTTCGGGTCTCTGGCAAGGGCGCGTCCGAATGAAATCAGGAGATTTTCTTTGTCCGTAAATTCAAAGGTATCGAAATCGATTCCGTTCTCTTTCAGAAGCTTTCTGAAATACGTGCTGCATACCAGGCAGTCGTTTTCCTCCGAGATGGCATACTCGAAAAAGTCGCCTGCCCGCTTGCCGATCAGTCTCTGAAGCTCCCGGTCCAGAGCATAAGAACTGGCCTCAATGGCATTGAACGCCTCTGCATTGTGAAGCAGGGTAAGCTTCTCGTTGGTAAGCTTATAGCCCTGTGCAAGGTGCTCCTCGATTACTTTCTTTTCTTTTTCTCCGGCGGTTTCCGGATTTATTTTTGAAATATAAGACATATTATCATCCTTTCACTGGCGCAGGTGTATTCCAGACCAGTTTTTTCTCAAAATAGTTTTGGATCCAGGTTAAAACCGTGCAGATCATTAGATAGATGACTGCTGCTTCGCAGTACAGGGCAAATGGTTCATAGGTTCTGGCCGCGATCTGCTGTGCGGTGGTAAAAAGTTCCACTACTGTAATGCTGGAAGCAAGGGAGGTATCCTTGGTTAATCCGATCAGGGAATTGAATAATGGCGGGAATGCAATCCGAAATGCCTGGGGCATTACAACACGTAACATGGTCTGTGGATAATTCAAACCTATCATGTACGCGGCTTCTGTCTGTCCCTGGGGTACAGCCTGGATGGCAGAACGGAAAATTTCGGCATTGTATGCGCCAAGGTTCAGTGCAAAAGCAATCACAGCAGACGGAAAAGCATCCAGCACAATTCCCACAGAGGGCAGACCGAAGAAAATGATAAACAGCTGTACAATCAGCGGCGTTCCTCTGAATACCCAAATGTAGAATCTGGAAAATTGCTTCAGTCCTTTGATATTTGCAGTCTGTACCACTGCCAGAAACAGTGCAATGGTACAGCCAAGTACAAAAGAAATTAAGGTAAGGGGAATGGTAACTTTAATTCCGGGGATAAGGATTCTGGTAAAAGAAGAAATCAGAATCTGTGCTAATCTTTCACTCATGATTCGCTGTCCGGTGCCTCAGTGAAATCGGCGTCAAAATAATCTTCTGAAAGCTTGGATAAAGTACCGTCCGCTTTTAATTCGTCAATCGCTGTCTGGATGGCATCCAGAAGTTCTATTTCCCCTTTTTTCACAGGAACTGCATATTCATCAACAGAGTCTGGGACGGAAAAAGCGGCTTCCAGCTCTGCATCCGGGTGTTCTTTCAGATAACTGCTGAACACATTTGCGTTAAAGCTGCAAAAATCAGCTCTGCCTGAGAGAACCAAAGATGCAGCCTCATCCGAGGTGGAAATTGCAACTACTTCGGCACCGGCGGCTTTGTAAATGTCAGCGGTAGTGGAGGTAATATTGGTAGCAACCTTTTTTCCCTTCAGGTCATCCCAGGATTTAATCTCATCGTTGCCTTTTTTGATCACAACCTGCTGCTCGATATAAAAATAGGGGCCTGCGAAATCATATTTTTCTTTTCGTTCGTCTGTAACACTTACAGCATTGATTACAGTATCAATACGGCCGCTGTCAATTCCTGCAAGAAGAGAATCCCAGTCAGCTTCGGTAAAGTCCACCTCTACTCCCAGCTTCTCTGCAATTGCCTTTGCTACATCTACATCAAAGCCAGTGAGATTTCCATCTTCATCGTGGTATGTATATGGCTGATAAGTTCCCTCCACACCTACTTTGATCACACCTGCATTCTGAATATCCTCCAGTTCATTTGCAAATACAAGCTGTGTGCCGCCAAAAAGAAGAGTTCCTGTTAAAACAGCTGTAAAAAGTCTATGTAATGTTTTCGTTTTCATAATAATTCTCCTCGTTCAATTTATAAAATATTGTCTGTTCGTTGTGATTTGCTGCAATGGAATCATTCACGGATTTCCCAAAGCTGAAAGATTCACAACATTTTCTGCCGAATGTTTGGATGATGCAATATAGTAACAAGTCTTAAAGCTGCAATGGTCATTCTCATTTTCATTTCCATTTCCTCCTGTTTTATATTTCCTATTTATTTAATAGGTTTAATGTGATTAAGATGATAACATAGGACAACCAGATTGTCTACTATAGAATTTTAACAGCTGGTTATAGGATATATTTATAGCGGAAGTGTGTTCATAGAGGATTTCGGCTAGAGTGTGTTTGAAAAAGGCTTTCTGCAAGATGTGCGTCACAATTTGCGGGAGATTTTACCCCCAAAAACAACAAAGTGCAGTTCCGGTATGCACGAAGCATATCCGGGCTGCACTTTGTTTTTAAAATGAAAATTATGATACTTGTTTTTATATCGTATGACCGATAAAAATCCGAACTTTCCTGTGCGTTGCACAAGAAGCAGCGTTTGCTGCGTAAGCTTAATTCTTAAAACTATGGATCGGAGCCGGGATGCGTCCGCCTCTTGCTACAAAAGCTTCGCAGGAGAAATTATTGACCGGCATGATCGGGGCATATCCAAGAAGGCCGCCAAATTCAACCGTCTCTCCCACTCCTTTTCCGATTACCGGGATCAGACGGACTGCTGTGGTCTTCTGGTTCACCATTCCAATGGCTGCCTCATCTGCGATAATACCGGAAATAGTGGATGCCTTGGTGTCTCCCGGAACTGCGATCATATCCAGTCCAACGGAGCATACGCAGGTCATGGCTTCCAGCTTCTCAATGGTAAGGGCGCCTGCTGTCACAGCGTCGATCATTCCCTGATCCTCACTGACTGGAATAAACGCGCCGCTTAATCCGCCCACTGCTGTGGATGCCATTACACCGCCTTTTTTCACCTGGTCGTTCAGAAGGGCAAGGGCTGCAGTGGTTCCCGGTGCGCCGGCTCTCTCAAGGCCGATCTCCTCCAGAATCTCAGCCACACTGTCGCCGATTGCAGGAGTTGGCGCAAGGGAAAGATCCACAATACCAAATGGAACGCCAAGCATCTTGGATGCCTCACGGGCAACCAGCTGTCCCACACGGGTAACCTTAAATGCGGTACGTTTGATCATCTCGCAGAGAGTCTCGAAATCCTCTCCTCTTACTTTCTCAAGAGCGGTTTTTACAACGCCAGGTCCGCTGACGCCGACATTGATAATACTGTCTGCCTCTGTAACACCGTGGAAAGCACCTGCCATAAACGGGTTGTCATCCGGCGCGTTGCAAAATACCACCAGCTTGGCACAGCCAAGGGAATCCTGCTCTTTGGTAGCCTCTGCTGTCTCAAGGACGATTTCCCCCATCAGCTTCACGGCGTCCATGTTGATTCCGGTCTTTGTGGAACCAACGTTTACAGAGCTGCACACCCGCTCAGTGCTTGCAAGTGCCTGGGGAATGGAACGGATCAAAAGCTCTTCTGCGGGGGTCATTCCTTTGCTTACAAGAGCAGTGTATCCGCCGATAAAGTTTACTCCAACCTGTTTTGCAGCTTTGTCAAGAGTCTTGGCGATGGTCACAAAGTCCTCTGTGGTCTTGCAGGCAGCTCCGCCTATCAGACCAATCGGGGTTACGGAAATTCGTTTATTTACAATGGGAATTCCGTACTGGGCAGAAATCTTCTCTCCGGTTGCTACCAGATCCTTGGCATAAGTGGTAATTTTGTTATAAATTTTTTCATTTAATTTATCAAGATCACTGTCAATGCAATCCAGCAGGCTGATTCCAAGGGTGATGGTACGAACATCCAGGTTCTCCTGCTCGATCATTTTATTGGTCTCGTTTACCTCAAACATATTAATCATAGCGTATGTGTTCCTTTCAAGTATAATGAAACTGTCGTCTTCTGACGACATTTTTAATGAAAGTCAGCTGTCCGGGACTTTCCTTTCAGATTCTATGCATTACGTTGAAAATATCCTCGTGCTGACAGTGGATCACTACGCCGATCTCATCCCCGAGAGCAGCCAGTTCCTTGGAAAGAGTTGCAATTTCCTTGTCTGAAGCGCTGGTGTCTGCGACCATCATCATGTTAAAATATCCCTGTACAATCGTCTGGGAAATGTCCAGAATGTTGACCTGGTTCTGGGCAAGATAGGTACATACCTTTGCAATGATACCAACGGTGTCGTTTCCTACTACTGTGATGATTGTTTTTTTCATGATACTCCTCCTGTGTTTGGGCATGCGGCCCATATTTGACTGTTGCTGCAAGCAGCAGCTATGGCTGTCTCAGGGAAACTCATTGCTGTACTCTAAAGCAAATTTGAAAAAAGCTCCAGATGAACAGTCCAAGATCTCCCCCATGACCTGTATACAAAAACGGACAGAATGTTTTCCGAAACCGCCGCCATCTGCGGCAGCAAAAAAGCCAGCTTGGGGCGTGCAGATTGCGGGAATGCTTTTTCAACCTCACTCTAGAGCATGACCACATCTGAAATACTGTCACGTTTCGCAACCTGTATCTTGAAATCTTTGGATTTATATGGATTATCTCCAAGGGTCACCTCTGAGCACACGGTCTCATAGGCAAGAGCCTCGTAGTTGTTTTCCTTGCTTAAATGTCCCAGGAATATGGCTTTCATATCGTCATGCAAAAGCCGACAAAGCAGCCTTCCTGCATTTTCATTGGAAAGATGCCCTCTGTCTCCCAGGATACGCTGTTTCAGATAATAGGGATAGCTTCCCACCTGAAGCATGCGGATATCATGGTTCGCTTCCAGCAAAAGGGCGTCCAGATTCTGTAAATTATCTACTATGTATTCGTTATATTTGCCAAGGTCTGTGGCAATCCCCACTGCCTTGTCCTGACATTCCAGACGATATCCTACAGGCTGTGCCGCATCGTGTGGAATGGAAAACGGATGGATGGTCAGATCCTTAATATGAAAGTCCTGATCCTCCTCAATCTCATGGAAGGTATCCTCGGGAAGCTTCTGCATGTTCTTCATACGGCTGATGGCATCTGCCGTGCCGCCTGTTGTATACACGGGAATGTGGTATCTGCGCGCCATCACCCCAAGCCCGCTTACATGATCGGAATGCTCGTGGGTGACCAGGATAGCATCAATGTCATTGCCTGTCAGCTCCAGCTGGTTCAGGCCCTGCTCAATTCTTTTCCCGCTGATTCCTGCATCTACCAGGACATGGGTTTCTTCTGATCCCACATAAATACAGTTTCCGCTGCTGCCGCTGGCAATGCTACAAAATCTCATTTCTTCTTACTCCTTCTTCGATCTGCTTCCATGTTTCTTCCAGATCGCCGTTATTTTCTACCGTATAGTCTGTGTGGGCACGGAAATATTCCACTGAAGCCTGATTGCGGATGATACCAAGAGATTTTTCCCTTGTATAGCCCCGGTTCTCCATCAGTCTCTGAATCCGGATTTCTTCGTCTGTGTGGACATACCACACTTCATCGCAGAATTCTTCGTAATGCTCTTCTAAGAAAAGAGCCGCCTCTACAATGCAAAGCTTGCAGCCCTGTTGTTCCTTCTCTTTCAGACTTCGTAAAATATACCGTTTCACAGCCGGATGAATGATGCCGTTTAACTGCTCCAGCATATCCGGTTGTCCAAATACTACATCCGAAACCCTCTTCCGGTCAATAGTTTTATCGTTTTTTATCACATCTTTTCCAAACAGGCGGATCACGGGCTCATAACATTCTTCCCCAGGTTCCATCACAAGATGGCCAACTTCGTCTGCTTGAATTACGTATGCATCGTATTTTTTCTCAAGGAAAGCAAGCACCGTGCTTTTCCCGGCGCCTACCCCTCCTGTAATTCCTATGGTTCTCATTTGTTTTGCCTCATATGCATGGATTTATTTCGCCTCGTACCAGTTATCTCCCTGGTGCATGTCCACTTCCAGCTCTACTGCCAGATGAGCAGCCCCCTTCATCTCCTCTTCCAGAATTCTGGAAACCTGTGGAATTTCATCCTTCCAGGTTTCAATGAGAAGCTCATCGTGTACCTGAAGCACAAGCCTGGATCTTAATTTCTCATCCAGAAGGCGCTTATACACACGGTTCATGGCAATTTTAATAATATCTGCGGCAGTTCCCTGAATTGGGGAGTTCATTGCCACTCGCTCTCCAAAGGAACGCTGCATGAAATTACTGGATTTCAGTTCCGGCACCGGACGTCTTCTGCCAAACATGGTGGAAACGTAGCCCTTTTCTTTTCCCTGCTCCACCAGACCATCCAGAAAGCCCTTAATGCTTGGGTATGTCTCAAAATACTTCTGGATATAGGCAGCTGCTTCTTTCCTGGTAATGCTAAGATCCTGACTCAGTCCAAAGGAGCTGATGCCATACACAATCCCGAAGTTTACTGCCTTGGCGTTTCGTCTCTGCAGCGGGGTGACTTCTTCAAGGGGGATGTGGAATACCTGGGATGCAGTCAGTCTGTGGATATCCTCTGCCTCCCGGTATGCCTGGATCAGCTTCTCATCCCCGGACATATGGGCCAGCACGCGAAGCTCGATCTGGGAATAGTCTGCGTCCAGAAATACAAAGCCAGGCTCCGGCACAAAGACCTTGCGGATCAGCCTTCCAAGCTCCATACGCACCGGAATATTCTGAAGATTCGGCTCTGTGCTGCTGATTCTGCCTGTTGCGGTAATGGTCTGGTTAAAGGTGGAATGGATTCTTCCATCTGCTTCAATTACAGCGCCAAGACCGTCTGCATAGGTGGATTTCAGCTTGGCAAGCTGCCTGTATTCCAAAATATCGTTTACAATGGGATGATCCGGTGCCAGCTTCTCCAGAATGTCTGCGGAAGTGGAATAGCCGGTTTTGGTCTTTTTCCCGCCGGGAATTCCCATTTTTTCAAAAAGGATAATTCCAAGCTGCTTGGGGGAATTAATATTGAATTCCTCTCCTGCCTGCTGCCAGATCAGCTTCTCCAGCTCCTGGATGCGGACCGTCAGCTGATCTCCGTAATTTTTCAGTTCTTCCCCTTTCACTTCGATTCCCCATTTTTCCATGGAATCCAGGGTAAATACAAGGGGAAGCTCAATTTCTGTGTAAACTTTCCACATGCTGGTTTCCTTCAGCTTCTCTTCCAGCGGCCCTCTGACACAAAATGCGGTGTAGGCCATGTAGCATGCCAGCTGCTCCAGCTCTGGCATGTCCTGCTCCCAGGCTTTTTTCAGGGAGATTTTGCCAAGAAGCTCTTCTTTTGCAGGAATGGCTTTGCCATCCAGATAATCCCGGGCAAGCTCTTCATAGGTATAAGTGCTCTTTAATGGATTCAGAAGGTAGGCTGCAATACCGCAGTCAAAGACCTTTGCTTCCGGGCGCAGTTCGATATGCTTTAACATGGCTTTTACATCCATGGAGCAAAGCATGGTATTCTGGCTGAGACTTTCAAGTTTCTCACTAAGATAGCCTGGTGTAGTCATTCCCTGTACTGGAATGTAATAAATTTCATCCTCATTTAATGCCAGTCCCAGACCGTATGTGCCCTCTTTGTCTCCAAGAAGACTGACTCCAACCGCTTCTGCCTGCGCCGCTTTCTCAAAAAGAGCCTCGCAGCCCTCGAAATCACTGCAGGTAAAAAAGTCCTGTTCCATAGAGTCCTCGTTCACCTGTGCAGGATCAAAGCGGTTCAAAAAGCTTCTGAAATCCAGCTTTCGGCACAGCTCATAGGCTTCCTTTGTGTAAAGATCCCCGACTTTGGCATCCTCACAGGAAAATTCCACCGGGCTGTCCGTACAAATTGCAGCAAGTTCCCGGCTTAACTGTGCCAGTTCGTAATGTTCCAGAAGGGATTCCCGCGCACGTTTCTGGGGAATCTCTTCCGCGTGGGCGTAAGCATTCTCCACAGTGCCGTATTCTTTAATCAAGCGGGTGGCAGTTTTCTCTCCCACTCCCGGGATTCCCGAAATATTGTCTGCGGAATCTCCCATAAGGGCTTTCAGTTCGATAATCTGGGAGGGAGTGACCTGATAATGCTCCAGCACCTCATCCTCATGATAGCTCTCTATAAGGGTCTGTCCCTTGGCTGTTTTTGGAATACGAATCAGGGTTTTCTTTGATGCCAGCTGCAGCAGATCCCGGTCACCGGAAAGAACTGTCACATCCATACCTTTCTCTTCGCTTCTTTTCGCCAGGGTTCCAAGGAGATCGTCTGCCTCATAGCCGGCCAGGGAAATGGTGGTTATCCCCATGGCAGCCAGCATTTCCTGAAGCAGGGGAAGCTGCTCTTTTAGTTCTTCCGGCATTGGTTTGCGGGTACCTTTGTATTCTGGATATTTCTGATGACGGAAGGTAGGCTCGCTTCTGTCAAAAGCTACTGCCAGGTATTCCGGCTTTTCTTCTTCCAGTACTCTAAACAGAATATTCAGAAAACCGTAAACAGCGCCCGTGTGCAGTCCCTTCGGACTGGTGAGATCCGGCAGCCCGTAAAATGCTCTGTTCAAAATACTGTGACCATCTATCAATAAAATTTTCTCACACATGTGTGCCTCCTGTACAGCAGTTTTTTTCAAACACGCTCTAATATAACGAAAATCAAATATCAGCTCTATTGCCACAGCATATAAAAAATCAGACAAGTCAACATAGCGGTTACTTAATATTCGCTGTAATGCAGATTACAAGGTCTGCATAATAATATAAATTAAAAATCCTCCAAGCCCAGCAATTAAGGTACAAAAACCTACGCCGCTTAAGGCTCTTCGGAATTTCATTTTCAATATATAGTGCTTGGATCTGCGGATGTCATCCTCAAGAAGCTCCCGAAGGTCCAGCGAAGAATCCCCGCTTTCCTCATCCAGCTGGCGCATGGCGGCATGAACAATGAAATACGTCTCCAGTTCATCGTAACAGGATGGACAATTCTCCACATGATCCAGAAAATCCTCCAGCTCATTTACGGACAGATCATGTTCAATATATCGGTTTACCATACTCTCAGCAGTCTGACAATTCATGGATTTTCCCCCTGTCTTTTTGGTACTGTAGTTCTTCGCCGCTGTTTTCCACTGCAGGTTCTCCTGCAGTATTTTCTGCAAGCCTACGGCCCATATCGGTTATTATATCCGAATCCTCAAAAAAACACAAGGGAGTGGAAAAAAACATGGCATCGTTCTTTTGCACTCCCTTTTGCGGTTTCTTATTCTTCTGCTGTAAGCACCCTTGGCGGGTCATTCAAAATCTTCATAAATTCCTCGCCTGTAATGGTTTCATGCTCATACAGGTATTTGGCAAGCTCGTGGAGCTTCTCAATGTTGTCCTCCAGGATCTTGTAAGCTTTCTCATGCTGTCTGCGCACCAGTTCCACAACCTTCTTGTCCAGAAGAGTCTGTGTCTCAAAGGAACAGCTCAGGCTTGCATCTCCGCCCAGATACTGGTTGTTCATGCTCTCCATTGCTACCATATCAAATTCGTCACTCATTCCATAGCGGGAAATCATGCCACGGGCAATTTTAGTTGCCTGCTCAATATCATTGGATGCACCTGTTGTGATGCTGTGGAAAATCAGTTCCTCTGCAGCACGCCCTCCTGTAAAGGTAGCGATCTTGTTCTCTAATTCTTCCTTGGACATCAGGAAATGCTCCTGCTCATCCACCTGCATGGTGTATCCAAGGGCACCGGAGGTACGTGGAATAATGGTAATCTTGTGAACCGGAGCAGAATCTGTCTGCTTGGCAGCCACAAGGGCATGTCCCACCTCATGATAGGAAACGATCAGCTTCTCTTTGTTGGAAAGTACGCGATTCTTCTTCTGGTAGCCGGCAATGACTACTTCAATGCTCTCTTCAAAGTCTGCCTGTGTGGCGAACTTTCTGCCGTCACGCACTGCACGAAGGGCAGCCTCGTTTACAATGTTGGCAAGCTCGGCACCGGAAGCTCCGGCTGCAGCCTTGGCAATCTCGTCAAAACGGACGCTGTCGGCAATCTTGATCTTCTTCGCATGAACCTTGAGAATTTCCTCACGGCCTTTCAGATCCGGAAGCTCTACCGGAATACGTCTGTCAAAACGTCCGGGACGAAGCAGAGCTGGGTCAAGGGAATCCGGGCGGTTGGTTGCAGCCAGGATTACAACTCCCTTGGAGCCGTCAAAACCATCCATCTCGGTAAGCAGCTGGTTCAAGGTCTGCTCACGCTCATCATTTCCGCCTGTGAAGCTTCCGCTGTCACGCTTCTTACCGATGGTATCAATCTCGTCAATGAATACGATACAGGGAGCCTTCTCATTGGCCTGCTTAAACAGGTCGCGCACCTTGGCTGCACCCATACCAACAAACATTTCTACGAATTCAGAACCGGAAATAGAGAAGAAAGGAACCTCCGCTTCACCTGCAACTGCCTTGGCAAGCAGGGTTTTACCTGTACCTGGAGGGCCTACAAGAAGGGCACCTTTGGGCATGGAAGCTCCGATTTCCGTATATTTCTGCGGATTGTGAAGATAATCTACGATTTCCGTAAGAAGCTCCTTGGCCTCATCCTCGCCTGCTACGTCTGTAAACTTAATACCTGTGGAAGATTTCACATATACCTTGGCATTGCTTTTGCCAAAGGACATGGCTCCGCCAGGACCTCCGCCCATGGAGCTCATCATCTTCCTGCTCAGCCATCTACCAAGTAAAACAAAGATGCCAATGGGAATCACATAACCTATGATCAGACTGAGAAGAATGGACTGCTTCTGGGGCTCTACTGCCTCCATGCTGGTGCCGGCGTCGTAAAGGCGGCTTACCAGATCCGGATCATCCATGCGCACGGTCTTGCAGACAACGTCTTCTCCGTTCTTTCTTACCACATAATAGATGTAATCATCCTGTACTTCTGCCTTGGACACATTTCCACGCTCTACATTGCTGAGGAATGTGCTGTAATCTGTCTTCTCCACAGAGCGCTCCTGCATGGCAGGGATTGCGAACACGTTCAGGAGAAGAATCACCACTACCGCCACCAGCACGAAAATGTATAAGGGACGGTTCTCTGGTTTTTTATGGTCAATATTCATTGGCATTTCCTCCATATTCTGTCAACTGTTAAATACTTTAGCATTTCTAATTGGGAATATCAATATTCTGCCCGGAAAATTTATAAACTTTTCATTCTTTTCATCATTCCTTTATTTCCTCATTGTGTGTATTTTTTACACAATTTCATAAATTAATTTCGGAAATCCACTTGCATAACATGACAATTTATGCTATCATATATCTTGTTTCAACCGCCGGCATGTCGGAATGGCAGACGAGGCAGACTCAAAATCTGTTGTAGGCAACTACGTGTGGGTTCAAGTCCCACTGCCGGCAATTTCATACGTTTCTATGAATCCCGTCAGAGCCTTGTCCTGCGGGATTTTTTCTTACCTAAGGGAGTAAACATGAAGCCAAAAGTATTTATAGCCGCCCATCTTGTTGCTTGGATTTAATTGCACAAAAAGCGATACCACTCAACTTCCGGAGTTGAACGATATCGCTTTTTATATTGTGCTTAATTGCCTAATTACAATTCATCCCCGGCAATCACGCCTTCTCCTCATCTTCCAGCAGCTTCTCAAAAATCGGGAAGCAGTCGAAGGTTGCGAAGTAGTCTCTTGGGGTCTCGGCGCGGCGGATCATGTCGAAGGTTCCGTCCTCGTGAAGAAGGATCTCCGCAGATTTCAGCTTGCCGTTGTAGTTGTAGCCCATGGAAAAGCCGTGGGCACCGGCATCATGGATCACCAGATAATCTCCCATGTCAATCTTCGGAAGATAACGGTCAATGGCAAATTTATCATTGTTCTCACAAAGAGATCCTGTAATGTCATACAGATGATCGCAAGGCTGATCCTCCTTGCCAAGAACGGTAATATGATGATAAGCACCGTACATAGCCGGACGCATCAGGTTTACTGCACAGGAATCCACGCCGATATATTCCTTGTGGGTATGTTTCTCATGGATTGCCTTGGTTACCAGGCAGCCATACGGTCCCATCATGAAACGTCCCAGCTCAGTGTAGATTGCCACATCTCCCATTCCTTCCGGAACAAGAACTTCCTCGTAAACCTTGCGCACACCCTCTCCGATCACACGGATATCATTAGGTGTCTGTTCCGGACGATACGGAATACCGATACCACCGGAAAGATTGATAAACTTAATGTGCGCTCCTGTCTCCTTCTGAAGCTTAACAGCAAGCTCAAACATTACCTTTGCAAGCATTGGGTAATATTCGTTCGTTACAGTATTGCTGGCAAGAAATGAATGGATACCAAACTCCTTTGCACCCTTGCTTTTAAGAATACGGAAAGCATCAAAAATCTGTTCCGTTGTCATACCGTATTTGGCATCTCCCGGATTGTCCATAATATCATTGCTGATCTTGAATACTCCGCCTGGATTATAGCGGCAGCTGATAATTTCCGGAATCCTGCCTACAGCCTTTTCCACGCTCTCAATGTGAGTGATATCATCCAGATTAATAATTCCGCCAATTTCATCTGCATACTTAAACTCTTCGTTCGGAGTATCATTGGAGGAAAACATAATGTCTCCTTTTCCGCAGCCGATTGCCTTGGAAAGCATAAGCTCTGTCATGGAAGAGCAGTCACAGCCGCAGCCATATTCCTGCAGAATCTTAATAAGAAATGGATTAGGTGTTGCTTTTACGGCAAAAAATTCCTTAAATCCCTTGTTCCATGCAAATGCTTCCTTTAATGCCTGTGCATTCTCACGGATTCCCTTCTCATCATAGAGATGGAACGGTGTAGGATACTTTTTTGCAATTTCCTGAACCTTCTCCAATGTTACAAAAGGTGTTTTTTTCATAATAGTTTCTCCTCGTTTATAAAATGTACAGCTATCTGTTACTTAGCCTCAATCACATGAAGCATGTTGGTAACAGCACCCTCCCTGGTCATATTCGTAGCCGGATCTCCTACAGTAAACACGATCAGGTCGCCCTTCTTCGCAAGACGCTTTCTGCGGACAACGCTCATGGCCTGGGAAATAATATGCTCTGTGGAATCCTTCTCATATCCCTTCAACGGAGTCACACCCCAAACCAGCTGCAGTCTGTGAAGAACCGTATCACTGGGCGTAACTGCATAGATGGGAACAGCCGGGCGGAAATTGGAGATCAGTCTGGCCGTTCTTCCGCTAAAGGTAGGCGTTACAATAGCTTTTACCTTCAAATCTCTTGCTGTTTGTACTGCTGCAAGCCCCACAGCACTGGAAACACGACTCTCTCCGCACATATTACGGCCATGGGTGTAGGACTCGTAATTCAGATGAGGCTCTGTATTCTGTGCGATTTCTACCATCATTTTCAGTGCCTCCAGCGGGTATTTACCTGCCGCAGTCTCACCTGACAGCATAATTGCATCTGTACCGTCATAAATAGCATTTGCAACATCTGCAACCTCTGCTCTTGTTGGACGCGGATTGCGGATCATGGAATCCAGCATCTGTGTAGCTGTGATAACCGGAACGTAATTTTCGTTGCATTTGCGGATGATCATCTTCTGAATGTAGGGAACCTCACTCGGAGGAATCTCCACTCCAAGATCACCTCTGGCAACCATAATTCCATCTGCTGCCTTAATGATCTCGTCGATATTCTCAACGCCCTCTGCATTCTCAATCTTGGCAATGATACCAATATCCTGACCGCCGTTTTCATCCAGAAGCTGTCTGATTTCCCGGATTGCCTTTGCATCCCGGACAAAGGAAGCTGCAATATAGTCAAATTCCTGCTGAATTCCAAATAAAATATCAGCTTTATCCTGCTCTGTAATTCCCGGAAGTTTCACTTTCACATAAGGGACATTGATTCCTTTACGCTCGCCAAGCTCACCGCCATTTAAAACACGGCAGACAATGTCACAGTTCTTTATATTCTCGATTTCCAGCTCGATCAGACCATCATCGATCAGGATTTTGCCGCCTTTTTTAACGTCCTTATACAGATTCTCGTACGTAATGGCAACACGGGTTTCATCTCCCTCTATGTCACCTGTGGTAAGTGTAAATTCACTTCCTGTTTCCAGCATAACCTTCTTATGATCCTTCAGAAGCTTGGTACGGATCTCAGGCCCCTTGGTATCAAGAAGCATAGCAACAGGAATATTCAGCTCTTCTCTCAGGTTCTTGATCATGTCCACGCGCCCTCTGTGTTCTTCATGAGAGCCATGGGAAAAATTAAAACGAGCAATATCCATTCCGGCACGCATCATAGCTTTCAATACAGTTTTCTTACTGGAGGCCGGTCCCAGAGTACAGATGATTTTTGTTCTTTTCATAGCAGTTTATCCCTCTGTTTGTAATAGTTTACAGAATCTCACATCTATAGTGAGTTCCCGGAATCCCAAGGAAGCAAAACCATCTGCTTCACCCCCGGATTCTGTTTAAAGTATGTGCCAAAGCATATTGAAAAGGCTCTACTTCACATGTGTATGAGTAAAAAGATGGTCCTGGCAGTACTCATAATTTCCGTTACATCTGGAACAAAAGCGAAATTCCAGATTGGGATCATCAAGCTCGGTGCGCCCGCAAATTGCACATTTATGCTTGGTCACAGCACCACCGCCTGATCCGGTACGTCCTCTTGGCTCCATCGCCCTGCGAAATTCATTCCTTCTGTGGACCTCCTTCGGATTATACCGGCTGAAATCCTTACTTCCAAAGTAAAAAATAATGAAGTTCAACAGTGAAGCCACAATGGGAATCACCAGATACCATGCACCTGCCATAATGTACTGAATCATTTCATATGCAACAATTACTACATAGAAAACCGCCATCCACTTCATCTTCACCGGAATAATAAACATAAGAAGAACTGACATATCGGGATAGCACATTGCATACGCAAGGAATGTAGACAAGCTGATATAATAGGTAGAAAATACGCTTCCTACCAGAACATTTCCTCCAAGAAGGAAGTATAAAATAAAAGCGCCTATAATTGTAAACAGGATTCCTGAAAAAATATACAAAGTATATTTAAAGGTACCAATCGTACGCTCCAATGACGTTCCGATCGGATAATAAAAGAATAAAACTGCAATCGCAAACCAAAGTACTCCTGCAGTACTTGGCGGATACAAAACCCATGTCACCAGTCTCCATATCTGTCCACGCAAAATATACGCCGGCTCCAGACTCAGCCAGTTCAGAAGGCTTGGATTTATGATCGTAAGCGCATAGCCAATCACGTAACAAACAATAATGTAAACTGTCAGATTGGGAATTCCGAATCTTCCATATTTACGTTCCAACTTGTCAATAAATTTCATGTAATCCTCCATTCTCTGATGATCAGAAAAATTTCTTCTTGGATAGAATCACTGCCGCCACAATACTTACCAGAACGGACAACACAATTACCACTAAAAATCCCCATTTATCTGCTGAAAAGGGCATTCCTGCAGGGCTTAGGTTCATGCCGTAGGCACTGAACACAATGGTGGGAATACTCATAACAATGGTAATGACAGACAAGACCTTCATAACCACATTCAGGTTATTGGAAATAACAGATGCAAAGGTTCCCATCATACTGCTCAGGATACCGCTGTAAATGTTCGCCATCTCAATTGCCTGCTTATTCTCTATGATAACATCCTCCAGAAGATCTGTGTCCTCCGGATACTGCTTGATACTCTCTACCTTCAGAAGCTTCTCCAGCACTACCTCATTGGAACGAAGAGAGGTTGTAAAATAAACCAGTGATTTCTCCAACTCCAAAAGCTCCAGTAATTCCTGATTCCTGGTAGACATATGAAGCTTCTCTTCTACCTGCTCGCTCTTCTTATCTATAATTCGCAGATAATGCAGGTACATAGTCGCATTGCGATACAGAATCTGCAGAATAAATCTGGTCTTCATATAGGTAAAAAAGTTCCGCACCCTTCCTTCCATAAAACGGGTAAGTACCTGCGTATCCTCCAGGCATACGGTAATGATCATTTTCCTGGTAACTATAATACCCAGAGGGATGGTGCCGTACCAGTCCTTGTCATTACGTTCCTCAATGATCGGAACATCTACAAGTATCAGGGTATAATTATCTTCCACTTCGATACGGGAACGCTCTTCTTCATCAAGAGGTGCCCGAAGATCATCCACTTCAATTCCAAATCTCTCGGATATCTCAAATATCTCAGTTGCAGTAGGATTGGTCATCGCAATCCAGCAATCCTCCTGTGGCTCCTGGATTTCATGAATTGCCCCCTCTATTGTCTTGAAAACCCTTACCACAATCTGCACTCCTTCCATCACAAAAATACAGTTTCCATTATAATTTGTACAAGAAATTTTGTCAATTCTAATAGATTCGGTTTACAAATTTTTAGCATTTCGCTATAATGTCTTTAACAACACATTCATACTTTAATACGATATAGTCAAAAAACAGAAAGGATTTTACGCCTATGAGTCAGTCAACATTCGGAAAAAAATTCACAGTAACTACCTGGGGGGAATCTCACGGCAAGGCACTTGGGGCAGTTGTGGACGGAGTACCTGCAGGACTTTTCCTTACAGAGGCCGACATTCAGGTTTATCTGGATCGCAGAAAGCCTGGACAGAGCCGCTACACCACATCCCGCAGTGAGGGTGATCAGGTAGAAATTCTCTCCGGCGTATTTGAGGGCAGAACTACAGGAACTCCCATCTCCCTGATCGTGTATAATAAGGATCAGCGTTCCCAGGATTATGGAAATATTGCCCAGACTTACCGTCCCGGACATGCGGATTTTGGCTTTGACAGTAAATACGGTTTTCGGGATTACAGAGGCGGAGGCCGTTCCTCCGGACGGGAAACCATCGGCCGGGTAGCAGCCGGTGCCATTGCAGCTAAGATTCTTAAAGAGCTTGGCATTACCCTGCAGACATATACAAGCTCTATTGGACCTGTCTCCTGCCAGGGCTTTCATCCTGAGGTGATTTCGGAGAATTCTTTTTATATGCCGGATATGGTTGCCGCAAAAAAAGCAGTCCAGTATCTGGAGCAGTGTATGAGAAAGAATGACAGTGCCGGCGGCGTGATTGAATGCCGTATTAACGGTGTTCCTGCAGGTATCGGAGACCCTGTTTTTGGCAAGCTTGACGCAGCATTTGCGCAGGCACTGATGTCTATTGGCGCAGTCAAGGCTGTAGAAGTCGGTGACGGTGTAAAGGTTTCTTCCATGAAAGGCTCCACGGATAATGACGGTTTCCACATGGAAGACGGCAAGATCACAAAAACCACCAATCACGCCGGAGGTATCCTTGGCGGCATCAGTGACGGCGGACAGATTCTGCTTCGCGCCCATGTAAAGCCTACTCCGTCCATCTCTCAGGCACAGCAGACCGTCACCAGAACCGGGGAAAATATTTCCATTGAGATCAAAGGCCGCCACGACCCGGTGATCGTGCCAAGAGCCGTTGTAGTTGTAGAATCTATGGCTGCCATCACCCTGGTAGATGCCATGTTCTCCAACATGAGCGCCCGCATGGATTATGTGAAGGATTTTTATCTGTAAGAAATATCTTTTCCTTAAGCTCCCTCCCAGATTCGGAGGGAGTTTTCTTTTACAAACTACTTAGTTCTAAATTTCTGCACTTGCAAAAACAAGGACAGCTATCTGCTTTTACTTTCAGATAACTGTCCTTGTTTTTTATAATCGCTTTTTCACGAAAACATCAGGCCTCCAAATCCTCAATGTCCTCTCCATCCGGAACCGGCCAGATGTTGATGCAGTTCGGAGTCTCGATCTTACGGGGCTTGCCTTTCATCATAATGATGTTCTTCTCGTAGTCTACCTTGAAGGTGGTTACGCTGTTGCTGGAATGGTTGGCAACGGCAATGTGCTGGTTATCTGGAAAGATTACCAGGTCCTTCGGGTAATCACCGCTTACCGGAAGCACAAATTTGCGCTCCAGAAGTCCGGTCTCCCCATCTACCTCAAACATGGCAACGGTATTCTCACCTGCTGTGGTGCAGAACAGATGCTTGCCGTCCGGCGCAAGTGCAAGTCCGGAAGCTGCATTGTGGGAAACACCAGCCTCCTTCTTCGCCAGAGTGGATACGCTCTGAAGCAGTTCAAACTCCGGAGCATCTCCGCTTCCGTCATAGCTGTACACCTTGATCTCATTGCTCAGCTCAAAAAGAATGTATGCAAAACGTCCGTCTGCGCTGAAGCGGATAATACGCGGGCCGCTCTCTCTCGGGCAGCGGACAATATCTACAAGCTCAAGCTTGTCTGTGCGCTTATTGATGCGATACACCTTTACCTGGTCGATTCCATTGTCTACTGCACAGAGATACTTATTGTCCGGTGTGGGACGCACGCAGTTTACATGAGGGCGGAAGTTGCGCTCTGCCACGCTTCCAAGTCCTGTATGGAACACGCCGTCCATAACGCTTCCAAGACGTCCATCCTTATGTGTATGCACAACTGTCACCTTGCCATCATGATAGCCTGCAACGTAAAGATATTTGCCGTCTACGTCTGTTGCCAGGAAGCATCCGCGCATGCCGTCGATATCAACGCTGTTGATACGGGACAGATCACCGTTGTGATCACGCTTGAAAACCGCAACTCCTTCGTCCTCGATGGAATACAGATACTTGCCATTCTTGGACACTGCGGTATAAGATGCATTGCTTACTTCCACTTCGCTTCTCTCTGTGAGAGTACCTTCTTCCAGGTTCACGTCATAAACCTGGATTCCTTTGCTGGTTCCGTGAGTATAGGTACCTACATAAGCCACATATTTCTTCCCCATTTGTCTAGCCTCCTACAGTCTCATTTCTGGAAACCATTTGCTTTCGCTGCTTTTCCGTTCTCAATCTGCAGCGGTCCTGGTTACTGTTCAGTACATTCCCAGTAACTGATTTGGTTTCTTTTATGTAATTTGTAACTGAATTATACCACACCCGGTTTCAAAGAACAAGCTTTACTGCATCCAGAGTTTCCATAATAATTTCATCTGTGTGGGCAGCAGATAAGAACATTGCCTCAAACTGGGAAGGTGCCATGTGGATTCCCATTTTCAGCATTTTCTTAAAATACTCTGCAAAGGCCTTGGTATCAGAGGTTTTGGCGGAAACATAGTCCACTACAGGCTGCCCGGTAAAGAACAGACTTCCCAGGGAGCTGATGTGGTTCATCTGTACCTTCAGGCCCTTTTCCCGGGCAATTTTTTCCATGCCGCCGTAAAGCATCTGGCCTTTGGCTTCCAGTTCTTTATAAATTTCCTGATGATCGTATAAATATTTCAGCTGGGTCAGACCTGCTGCCATGGCAACCGGGTTTCCGCTTAAGGTTCCTGCCTGGTAAACCTTTCCTGCCGGGGAAACCAGCTCCATCACGTCTCTTCTTCCGCCGTAAGCGCCCACAGGCATTCCTGCGCCGATGATCTTACCGTAGGTCACAAGGTCCGGAGTTACGCCAAAATACTGGGCTGCGCCCCCAAATGCCAGACGAAATCCTGTGATAACCTCATCGAAAATAAGAAGTGCATGATACTGATCACAAAGAGCCCGAAGCCCCTCAAGGAAGCCCTCGCATGGAGGAACCACACCCATGTTGGCTCCAACTGCCTCCACGATCACAGCTGCCACCTGGCCGTCTGTCTGTTCAAAAAGAGCCTTCACGCTGCCAATGTCATTGTAAACTGCCAGCATGGTATCCTCTGTGCATCCCTTTGGCACGCCTGCGCTGTCCGGCACGCCGCTTGTCATGACACCGGAGCCAGCACTTACCAGCATGGCATCGCTGTGTCCGTGATAGCAGCCTGCGAATTTGATGATCTTATTTTTCCCGGTAAAGCCTCTGGCAACACGGATAGCACTCATAACGGCCTCTGTTCCGGAATTGACCATACGGATCATGTCCACATGAGGGATCCTCTCGCAGATAAACTCTGCCATCTCCACCTCAATCTCAGTGGCACAGCCAAAGCTTAAGCCGTTCTCACATGCCTTTAACACACTTTCCCGGATGGCCGGGAAATTATGGCCAAGGATCATCGGTCCCCAGGAATCAATGTAGTCAATATAGCGGTTGCCGTCCACATCGTAAATGTAGCAGCCGTCTGCCCTGTCAATAAATCTTGGTGCCTCTCCGATGGATCCGTAGGCACGCACCGGGCTGTTTACGCCTCCTGGAATCCTTTTTACTGCTCTTTCAAAAAGCTTCTCAGACTTTGTCATCAGCCGATTCTCCCTTCGTCCATCATTTTTGCGATTTCCTCTGCAAAATAGGTGATATAGATCTGGGCACCGGCACGGTATGCGCCAACTGCCATTTCCCCGATAATGCGCTCTTCATCGATCCAGCCCATTTTGGCTGCTGCTTTTACCATGGCGTACTCGCCGCTTACGCTGTATGCAGCTACCGGAACATTCACAGCCTTGGAAATCTCAGATACCATATCCAGATAGGACATTGCCGGCTTCACCATAATAATGTCTGCGCCCTCCTCAATATCCATAAGAGCCTCTTTCATCCCCTCTCTTCTGTTGTGGAAATCCATCTGGTAGCTCTTGCGATCGCCAAAGGCCGGGGCACTTCCTGCCGCATCACGGAACGGGCCGTAGAAAGCAGAAGCATATTTCACCGCATAGGACATGATCGGGATATTGGAAAATCCGCCCTGATCCAGTTCCTTACGGATTGCTGCCACACGGCCGTCCATCATATCAGAAGGCGCGATCATATCGGATCCTGCCTGTGCGTGGGACAGGGCTGTTTTTGCAAGAAGCTCAAGGGTCTTGTCATTGTCCACATCATGACCGCAAAGCACGCCGCAGTGTCCGTGAGAAGTATACTCGCACATGCAGACATCTGTTACATAATACATTTCCGGAAATCTTTCCTTGGCAGAACGAAGGGCTTTCTGCACAATGCCGTCCTGGGCATAGGCACCGCTTCCGATCTCATCCTTATGATCCGGAATTCCAAAAAGCATGATGCTGCTTACTCCTGCTTTTTCCAGCTGCTCTAACTTATAAGGCAGACGGTCCAGGCTGTAGCGGTACTGGCCTTCCATGGACGGGATTTCTTCCTGGATCCCGGTTCCTTCCATAACAAATAAAGGATAGATCAGGGAGGATTTGTCCATTCTGGTTTCCCTTACCATTTTTCGCAGGGTCTCCCCGCCTCTTAATCTTCTTGGTCTTTTGATCAGTTCCATTTTTCTTCACTCCTCTTTAATGTTTCAACCAGCTCGATCAGGCTGTCGATGGTGGCTTTCTCTGACATATAGGTCTGCATTCCGTAAGCATCTGCTGCGGCTTTGGTCTGTTTGCCAATGCAGGCAGCACGCACCCTAGAATAGTCCAGTCCGTTTGTACTCTTCACAAAGCCTTTCACAGTGGAAGCGCTTGTGAATACGACCATATCAATGCTGCCCTCTTCGAATTCCTTTTTCTCGTCGATCAGCGGGCAGTTCTGGTAATCGGTTTCATAGGTAGGCACATCTTCAACTGAAGCGCCTGTTTTTTCCAGTTCTTCTACCAGAGTCTTGTTTCCAAGCATAGCTCTTGGAATCAGGATCTTTTCTTTTCCTGTCAAAAGGCTGGCAAGCTCTTTGCCCAGGGTGTCGCCGTCATAGACAGATGGCACGAAATCTGCGTAGATGCCTCTTTCCAGAAGCTTCTTTTTGGTGCCCTCGCCGATGGCTGCGATTTTGACGCTGCCAAGGCAGCGGATGTCCACTTTCTTTTTGCCCAGTTCCCGCCAGAATACTTCCACGCCTGCGGGACTTGTAAATACCAGCCAGTCATAGGTGTTAAGCTTTGCAAACGCTTCCTGAAGCCTGCTCTGATCCTCAAGGGGGCTGATGCTGATGGACGGAAGCTCCAGTACCTCAGCGCCTTTTTCCCGAAGCTTTGCCGCTGTTCTGGAAATATTTTCCCTCGGTCTTGTGACAAGAATCTTCCATCCCGCCAACGGCAGCTTCTCATACCATGCAAAATCTTCAGAAAGGGTACAGACTTTGCCTACCACAATAATGGCCGGAGTCTTGATCTTCTGTCTGTCGGATTCTTTTTTCAAAGTGGAAATGGTGGCGATCACTCTTCTCTGTCCTGCTGTGGTTCCCTTGGATAATACAGCTGCCGGCATATCCGGATCCATTCCAGCCTCCATCAGGCCTTTGCAGATGTCTTCCATGGCCGTTAAGCCCATGAGGAAAACAAGGGTTCCTTTTGTGTGAACCAGCGCTTTGAAATCAATGTCATATTCCATTCCCTGGCGCTTGTGTCCGGTAATGATGTGCACAGAGGAACAAAAATCCCTGTGGGTTACCGGAATTCCGTTGTAGGCAGGCACGGAAATAGGGGAGGTCACTCCCGGTACCACTTCATAGGGAACCCCTTCTTTCGTAAGAAGCTCCAGTTCCTCGCCGCCTCTTCCAAATAAGAAAGGATCGCCGCCTTTGAGGCGCACTACCCGGTTTCCCTTTTTCGCCTCGTCTGCAAGCACCTGATTGATCATATTCTGGGGCATCATGTGATGTCCGGCACGTTTTCCAACGTTGATCAGTCTTGCATCCGGCGAGATCCTGGTGAGGATTCCCTGGCCTACAAGGCTGTCGTATACCACTACGTCTGCTTTTTCCAGCACGTCTGCGCCTTTTAAGGTGAAAAGGCCTGCATCTCCAGGGCCTGCACCAACCAGCCAGACTTTTCCCATCTCTTTTCTTTCTTCCTGTTTTGCCACTTTATATTCCTTCCGGCAGCGCTCCTTCAGCTCCTTTGCAAGGGCGATTCCAAGCGCTTCGGCCTCTGATACGGCTCCTGTTTTGCTTCCTTTGAGATAATGTCCGGTCTCTTCTTCATAGTAAAGACCGCACAGCTTTAACTGTCCCTCCTGAATCTGGCCGTAAGCTGCCACAGGGGAGGTACACCCGCCGTTTAAATATCTTACAAATGCACGTTCCGCAAGGGCAACACTATGTGCCTCCGGGTCATCGTAGCCCTTCAGATACTCATAGTCCAGTCCTTTTTTGCCCTGTACCGCAAGGATTCCCTGGCCTGCTGCCGGGAGGATCTCCTCTGTGTCAAAATAGCGGCTGATTCTTTTTTCCAGGCCAAGGCGCTTCAGTCCTGCTGCCGCAAGAACAAGGGCAGAATACTCTCCGGAGTCTAATTTTTCCAGTCTTGTCTGAAGGTTTCCGCGGATGCTTTTTACTTTTACATCTGGGAAAATTTCCTGCAGCTGCAGCTTTCTTCGCAGGCTGGAGCAGCCGATTGGTTTTGAGGCATCCAGTTCTTCACAGCCTCTTGGAAACACCAGCACGTCTCTTACATCCTCTCTTTTGGAAAATGCCAGGATGGGAAGCTCTTCGGATTCTTCCATGGGCATGTCCTTCAGGCTATGTACAGACAGCTGGCTTCTTCCCTCCAGAAGGGCCCGGTCCAGTTCTTTTACAAAAAGGCCTTTGCCTCCGATTTTGTCCAGGGTACGGTCCAGAATCTTGTCTCCGGTGGTTTTCATGGTAAGGATATCCACTTCCATGTCCGGATGATTCTGTACAATGAAGTCCTGTACCATCTGGCTTTGAAGTACGGCAAGCTTGCTTTCCCTGCTGCCGATCACAATTTTATTACTCATAACTCTCCTCGTCTTTTGCAATTTCTTCCAGAAGGGCCTGCACCTTCTCGCGCACAGCTCTGGCTTTTTTGTGGTTCATGCCGCTGGCGGTAATTCCCACCACCACATCATCCTTCAGGCAGATCCCGGGAAAATAAAAGTCGCACAGGTCTTTGTCGCTGGCTACATTTACGTAGATTCCCTCTTCCTTGCAGGCATGATAAATTTCTTCATTTAATTCCCTGTTGTTGGTTACCGCCAGCACCATATACGCCATGGAAAAATCGGATTTTTTCACAGGGCGGGGCTGGATCTGGATCTTACCAAGCTTTCCAAGCTCCCATAGATCCGCTGTCATTTTTGGCGCAATTACTGTTATATTCCTTGTAAAAAGCAGCAGTGCCTTTACTCTTCTGGTTGCAATGGTTCCCCCACCCACAACAACCACGTTTTTATCTGACAGATCCACATACAGTGGAAAATAGCGCTTATTTTTCATATGTTTTCTCCAGTCCGGCTACACATTCCAGAAATGCCTTCTCATTCATGCTGTCTCTTAGGCCAAACAGCATTTTGTTTACTACCTTCTCCATTGCTTTGTCTACTGCGCTCATCAGCTTCTCTTTGTCCTCTTCTTCCAGAGGGCTCTTTTTCAGAGGCTTCATAATGCGCAGGTTAAAATCGTTGACTGCATTTTCTTTGATTTCCTGGATTCTCGGGATCAGTTCCTTTCCATCCAGCCATTTGAAAAATTCGTCCATCTGCTCTCTGACGATCTTTCCTGCGGCTTCTAAGTTTTCCTGAAGCTCGGCGGGCGTTTCGTCCATGCGAAAGCTGTCCATGTCAAATAGAGTGACGCCTTCGAATCTGCCTACTTCTGGCTCAATGTCTCTTGGCACGGCAAGGTCGATGAGAATGATGTTTTTCTCAAGCTCCAGATCCTCAAACAGTTCCTCCCGGAGGGTGAAGTTGGGGCTTGCGGTTGCGCTTACCACCAGGTCGCACTTGGGAAGGTATTCCATTCTTTCCCCGTAGTTGATTCGCTTGCATCCAAAGGGGATGTTTACCACGCCGCTTCGGTACTGTCTTACGGTGACGGTTACGTCTGCGCCAGCCTCTTCTAAGGCCTGGGCGGCTACTTTTCCCATTTCCCCGTTTCCGATTACCATACAGACTTTACCGGCAACAGAGTAGCCCTGTTTTTCCAGCATCTGGATGGCCTGGTGGATGACGGAAGGGTTGCCGTGGGAAAAAGGGACCTCTGTCTTGATCTTCTTGCCTGCGGTCACGGCCATGCGGAAAAGGACTTCCAGGGCGCCGTCTGTGGTAAAGTGTTCTCTTGCAATTCCAAGGGCATCTTTTACCTGGGTGAGGATCTGGTCTTCTCCCAGGATCTGGGATTTCAGGCCGGATGCAAGGTAGAAAAGATGTTCTACGGCATCGTGGCCTTCCCGTTTGGTGAAATATTTCCGGTATTCGTCGTTGTGGACATTTTTCAGTCGGCACAATTCCTCATACAGGGAAATTTCCGCTTCCTCGTCTACGCTTGCCCATACTTCCAGGCGGTTGCAGGTGGACAATATGATACAGCCGTAGATTCCCGGCTGTTCCTTTATTTTTTCCATGGCCTCCCCTGCATTTTTCTTTGTAAATGCAAATAAGGCTCGTATATCTACGGGAGCCATACTATGGTCGATTCCAATCATGGAAATACTCATCTTATGTAATTTCTCCTTCTGAAAAACTTACTGTTTTTTCACCATGGCAGGTCACTGAAAATGTGTCTGCGATGGCGTCCACTGCCCATTTTACTAATTCAGCCCGATATTGTCAAATAAAACCGGGAAAAAGAGTTCCCGGTTTTATTGACAATATGTTATGGCTGTTTTCCGTATGGCGTTTTTGGTTCTGCTGCCATCGACAGCGTTTCCTGACCGCTCAAGTTATATGTCACCGGCTTATGCTCTGGCTCAGTAAAGTTAGATGAACCACCGATACCGAAATACTTTTCAAAGAAATTTTTCAGCTTGTCAATGACGCCTTGTTTCTTCTTGGCTCTTCCGCCACCGCCAAAACGGGAAAGCGGCGGCATGAGTTTATCGATATCTGTTCCAGCTGTTTTGATTTCTCCGTCACGGAACGCATTCTCCATAAACTTCCGTGTGTCTTCCGGCTTCAGCCTTTCTTCTGTAATGATTGCATTAAGGTCCTGATCACGCTGTTCTACTACAAACTCGTGCCACTCATTCAGAACATCATCTACGTCATTAATTCCTGCAATAAAATTTTCAATGAGCTTTTTCTTGCTGCGCAGTTCCGGGCTGGCCTCAATTGCCTTATTGATGTTTATCAGCACTTCCTTATCTTCGCAGTGGGTATCATGGTACTTCTTTACAAGCATGAGAATATAATCGATGTTAATTTCTATCTGACGAATCAGTTCAATCTCAAATACCACATCATCTGTAATATCTGTACTTTTCTGACGCTTACGCTTCCACTCATCACGTAAATCCTGATAACGTCCAAGGTAATCCTGTAGATCACGCTCGGAAATCTGCTCATTTCCCTTGAACTCATCAAAGGAAAGCAGAAGGTTCCTCATACGAAGAATCGCACCGAACAAAGCAATAAAGTCTTTCTGATTCTGTTCTCCGATAATTTGTGATTCTGACAATGGAAACTTATTTTTTAAGTCTCTCATCATATCCACATATCCTGGCATTGGTTTCCCGTCTACAGATTCGTAACCGTAATAATAATCCTTAAAACTCTGCAGCAGAACAATACCTCCGGCATTCTTGTCTCCAAACAGAGAAATGGCACTATCTACACGCTTTTGCAAACTTCGGAAACACACAATATTTCCAAAGGTCTTGATAGAATTCAAAATACGGTTAGTACGGGAAAACGCCTGTATCAGTCCATGCATTTTCAAGTTCTTATCCACCCACAGCGTATTCATAGTTGTGGCATCGAAACCTGTGAGAAACATATTTACTACAATCAGAATATCCAATTCTTTATTCTTCATGCGAAGTGACACATCTTAATAATAATTCTGAAATTTATCACTCGATGTATCATAAATGTTCATAGGCCACATAGGCATTCTTTACTTCCTGAATTTCTTTTTGTGCGCCTAACACAGCCTTACCATTAATAACATCTCGAACCTGTCCCAAAGTTAGTGAGTTCGCTTCAATTTTCAGCGAGGAATGAATGGATCTGATTTTATTGTTTCTTCTCAAATGCGGTTTTGCTTCCAGATTTCCGGTTGCAGTTATCCGCCCTATTTTTTCTGAAATCGACGATACATACGATAATATTTTATTCGTTATAGTAAAAGGCTGTTTGTATTCCCCCATGTAAACACCTCCATCATCTTGCGTATTATCTTACGTATTATCTTCCTCTATTATACGGATTTTATAAAAAATTTCAATCTGCTTAACAGCCGAAATTTACAATTTTTCAAATTTAATACTTAATCCTGAAATAATCCAAATACGCCTTATATCGGTCCTGCGCCTTCAGGCAGGTATCGGTCAGGTAACCTTTTTCGTTATTCCATTCTTTCAGGCCGCGATAGTAAAACAGCTTTAAATTATCCTCGATAATGAACGGAACAATATTGCATTTTAGATTTTCAAAAAAAGACTGAATGCCGCATCTTATGAAACAGCATCCAGTCTCATTTATTTTTTTATTGCAGAATCAGCATAGCCCGCACTACACTATCTTCTGCGTCTGCTTATCCCTGAAGGATTTTAGAATTATTTCGCAGCTTTTGCGTGCTCCACGAAAATATGGCGGATGCTTTCGTATTCGCCCAGGCCTTTGAGGACGGTTTGTACTTCATAACCTTTCTGGCTGATGATGGTTTTCCAGGAATCTGGCTCATCGCCGGCCATGTCGTTCTTGGCATGGTCTCCTGCAACAATCATAAGAGGGGCAATTACCACTTTTTGGGGTCCGCATTTTTCTAACTGCTTTAATACCTGGGAAATTTCCGGGTAGCCTTCTACAGTTCCCACAATCACATTTTCATGTCCCATGTCCTTAAATCTGTAGTCAAGGGCTGCATAAACTGCGTTGGCGTAGTGCTCGGTTCCATGACCCATAAGCACCAGTGCAGTTTCTTTATCCTCAATTACCGGGAATGCCTCTGCAATCGCTTTCACTACAAGTTCATTGTCCTCTTCAGTAGTCAGAAGCGGTGTGCCAAAGGTCACGGACTGGAACTGACCTGCATATGTAAGGACGTCCTCTTTCATAAGGTCATTTTCCACGCCGTTCATTACGTGGGTTGGCTGAACGATCACATCTGTGATGCCGTCCTTTAACATATGTTCCATGGCTTCTTTTACATTGTCATAATGAATGCCGTCTCTTTTTTCCAGTCTGGCAAGAATCATTTTGCTGGTCCATGCCCGGTAAAGACTGCAATCCTCAAATGCTGCTTTTAAGTCTTCCTCAATGGCATCGATTGTTACTTTTCGGGTGTCGCTGTGGCTGGTTCCGAAGCTCACTGCGAGAATTGCTTTTTTGGCTGTTTCGCCCATTTTGATTTCCTCCATAATTCCTATCATTTTCATACATGATCCTGCCGCTTACAGGCACCATGCCCATTTCGTAACGATTAAATGCCTCCGCGTATTCCTGAAATTTGATATTTTCAGACAAATTTTATTATAACTTACCCTGTATGCTGAGTAAAGAAAATTTTTTATAAGCCCTGGTTGCCCGCCGGGGACATTTATGGTAAATTCTATCTGGAGGTGTACAGACTTATGACAGAAAATCAGAACAAAGTAATAGAACTTGTTAAGCAGACCAAGCCCCTAATTTTTCAGGAAATGACCCATGAGAAAGTGACGGAAAAAGGGGCTGCGGATTATGTGACAAATGTGGATGTGGCAGTGCAGAATTTCCTGAAGGACGCCCTTGCCAAAGAGTTTCCGGATATTGCATTAATGGCGGAGGAAAAAGAAAATCTTGGGCTGGATCCGGCGAAATCCTACTGGATTCTGGATCCCATTGACGGAACTACCAACCTGATACGGGACTATCATCTCAGCGCAGTGTCCCTGGGACTTTATGAAAATGGTGAGATTACCTTCGGAGTTGTTTACAATCCGTTTACAGAAGAACTTTTCTGCGGGGCAAAGGGAGAAGGGGCATTTTTAAATGGAGTGCCGATCCACGTTTCGGACCAGCCGGAATTTAAAGATGCGGTGGTTTCCTTTGGATCTTCCCCTTATGAGAAAAACCGGGCGAAGGATCTGTTCCCGGTATTTTATAACGTATTTATGAACTGCGCAGATTTCAGAAGAACCGGATCTGCCGCCCTTGACCTTTGCTATGTGGCATGCGGCAGACAGCATGCATTTCTGGAGCAGAACCTGAAGCCATGGGATTACAGCGGCGCTACAATCATTCTAAAAGAAGCAGGCGGCACCATCTCTGGCTGGAAAAATGAGAAGCTGCCTTATCTTGCCAATGCGGATATTCTGGCCTGCGTACCCCAATTCCAGGAAATACTGCTTCAGTTAATTGAGCAGAAATGTTAATCTGCAAGTTTTTTCCAAAAGCATATTAAAAAAAACATTTGGCAAAATGTGTGTTGCAATTTGCGAAAAATTTTGCCCAAATGAAGCTCCGAATTCAGACGAGATATACTGTAAAGTGGACATGCAGATTAGGAAAATGGTCTCTCAAAGATAAACGTAACTTTAACAATATTTATCCATACAACCAACTCTCCGTCATTGTAAAAAGACGGAGAATTGGTCAGAAAAACATCCTACGATATTCTGGCAGAAATTATTCCGCCGTGTACTCTCTTACCCGCAGCGGGATTCCCAGCTTTTCTGCCACTTTGCGGCTTTTCTCGATGTTCTCTTCGCCAATGCAGTCTACTACTGTAAATTTCACATTTTCCGTATATTTCTTGCAGTCTGCAGCAAATTTCAGCATTGCGTCAAAGGCTTTCTCCCCGTATGCCGGGCGGACTACTTCATTGTAGGATTTGGCATCGGGCATGTTCAGGCTGATGGAAACTACATCTACTGCGGAACAGACTTCTTTTGCAATGGAGCGCTTATTGATCAAGTCACCAAGGCCGTTTGTATTCAGGCGAAGCTTGATTCCTGCACAGGGATTCCCGTCCCGGTCAAGATGTGCTGGATATTTTCTTCGCATGTACTCGCTGACTGCAATCAGCTTGTCCAGTGCCATGGTTGGTTCTCCGTAGCCGCAGAAGACAGCTTCTTTATATCCTGAGAAATCAAATGCATCGATTGCCTTGTAAATTTCCTCCATAGTTGGCTCTTTGTCAAACCATAACGTCTTTGCCTCTCCCACAGAATCCCCGTTATTTCGGATACAGAAAGTACAGTTGCAGGGACATTTATTCGTCAGATTAAAATACACCTCATCATTATAACAATATACAATATCAGCCATGATATACACACCTTTCTATTTCTTTTTACACAATTCCCCAAGATATTTCTCAAAGCAAACCCCATCGTTCCGGTCGGTTCCCTCTTTTACGGTTTCTGAAATTGCTTTAGAGAGAAAATCCACTGCCAGTTTCACGCAGTCCATCATGGACATTCCCCGCACCAGGCCTGCACTTAAAATGGAAGCGAACAAATCTCCGGTTCCGGAATAGCTGCTGCCCTCTTTCCTGGCAAAATACCAGGAGAGCACACCATTTTCCACTACCAGATTTCCCATCTGGGTTTGCACTTCCTCTGTACCTGCCTTCACTGCCTGGGTTTCTTTTTCATATTCAATCCCGGTAATTACTGCTGCCTGCAGATGAAAGCGCTCCGCCAGCTCTTCCCCGATTTTCCCAATCTGCTCCAGGCGTTTCTCCCCTGCCAGGGCCATCAGGGATGCATATCTTTTTTCCATCTCTGACTTTCCGTCCAGCAAAAGCAGCGCTTCCGTAAGGTTTGGCGTGATCACCTGGGCACAGCTTACCAACTGAAGCATTTTTTCCCGAAGCCCTTCTGTGTAAATTCCATAAGCGCTGCCGTTGTCTCCCATTACCGGGTCCACCAGCACCATGGTCTCCGGGCTTCGAAATCTTCTGAAAAAGTCCAGGATCTTGTCTGCCTGTTTCTCATCTGCCAGAAATCCGGTATAAATCCCGTCTGGGGCAAACCCAAGCTTCTCCCATTCATCCATGACTTTTTCCATATGATCGGTATAGTCACAGGCATAGTAGGACGGGTAACCAGTCTGGTTGCTGAGAACTGCCGTGGGAAGGGGGACTGCCTGCACGCCCATTACCGAGATTACGGGAATGGCGGCTGTCAGAGAACATTTCCCAAGCCCGGACAAATCCTGAATCACTGCTATTTTCTTCAAATCTATCACTCCTGCAAAGATGTTAGCTGCTATCCCCTTGATCATGAGCAGCAGATTCTAACATCTTGTAAATTTTATGTTTATATTGTAGAATAACACCTAAGTGTATGTACAGAAATATCCAAATTAAACTTTTTTCGAGGGGACAGTTTTATGTTAGACATTGCAAAAGACCAGAATCGCACCACACATCTTTACATGGAGGTTTATGAATATTACAAAAAGCTGATTCTGGATGGGAAAATGGCTCCGGGCAGCAAAATGCCTTCTCTTCGCAAATGCTCCCAGGAGCTGAAGCTTTCCCGCACCACCATTGAGACCGCCTATCTGCAGCTTGCCGCAGACGGCTATATTATGGCAAAGGCCCAGAGCGGCTACTACGTAACGGAGATCGCATCTCACCACCATATGAGCAGTCAGCCGGACAGACGGGATGAAATCCACTACCGCTATGACCTTGCCTCCTCCGGCGTTGACCGGGAAAGCTTCCGCTTCGATCTGTGGAGCCGTTATATGAAAAGCGCCCTTCGCCAGGATGAGCGCATGCTCACTTACGGAGAGCCCCAGGGGGAGGCGGATTTCCGGGAAGCGCTGGCTGCTTATATCCGGGAGCGCCGGAACATTCTGTGTTCCCCGGATGACATTGTGGTAGGTGCCAGCTTCCAGAGTCTTCTGCAGATTCTGTGCCCGCTGATCCGGGAAGTATATCCGAATTTCGAACAGGTATCCTTTCCCACACCTTCTTTTGTCCATGGAAGTACTGTTTTTGCGGATTACGGCTATGAAATACACTATCGGAATAAAGACTGCGATGTGGTTTATGTTTCCCCGGCGCATATGACCAAGTGGGGCGAGATCATGCCGGTAAAACGCCGTCTGGAGCTTTTGAAATATGCAGATGAGCGGCATCATCTTGTAATTGAGGATGATTTTGAAAATGAGTTCGTGTATTTTCAGAAGCCTACTCCTTCCCTGTTCGGACTTTCCGGAGGGCAAGGCGTGGTTTATATTGGCTCTTTTTCCAGGCTTCTGCTGCCCTCCATCCGAATCAGCTTTATGATTTTGCCGCCAGAGCTTCTTGCCGCCTACCGAAAAAAGGCCTCCTTTTATAATCAGACCGCTTCCAAGGCAGAGCAGATCGCTTTGTGCCAGTTTATCCGGGACGGCCATCTTGCAGCCCAGACCAGAAGGCTGAAACGGCTTTACGCTTCCAAATTAAAGCAGCTTCGAAGCGCGATCCGGCAGGTGTTCGGCTCAGTCTGTCAGATCCAGGCGGGCTCTGCCGGAACCAGTCTTGCTCTTACCCTGCCCTGCGAAAAAAACGGGGAAGAATTAAAAAAGCAGGCCCGTTTGAAAGGCCTGCGTCTGCAGATTCTAAAAGAAACCGAATCAGAGGTAACGGTTCTGATGTCCTGCTCTTCTATGGCAGTACAGGATTTCGTTCCCGCATGTGAATTACTGAAATCGATTGTCACTGCCTGAAATTCACTTTATATAAACAGCGTATGATCTGACAGGCTGTCCTTAACAAATCATACGCTCTAAGCCAATTACCCCCGATTATTATCGATCATATACAGCAACGCATTGCAGATACATGCCGCAATGTTGGATCCACCCTTGCGTCCTCTTGCTACAATATAAGGCACATCCGTATGCATGATCAGCTCCTTGGACTGTACTACATTCACAAAGCCTACCGGCACGCCAATGATCAGCTCCGGATTCAGCTTTCCGTCCTCAATCAGCTCATAAAGCCGAACCAGTGCAGTAGGCGCATTTCCGATGGCAAAGATCAGTTTCTTATCCAACCCTGCTGCCTTATCCATGCTGGCTGTGGCACGGGTGGAACCATTTTCCTTTGCGATTTTTGCCACATCTTCATCGGACATAAAACAATAAACCTCGCCGCCGTATCTGGCAAGAGCACGCTTATTGATTCCCGCTTTTGCCATCTGGGTATCCGTTACAATGCAGGCGCCGTCCTTGATTGCCTGGATTGCTTTCTCCACTGCATTTTCAGAAAAGCAGAGGTTCTTCGCATAATCAAAATCCGCGCTTGTGTGGATACAGCGCTTTACCACCAGCTCCGTTCCCGGAATTAGGGGGGTATCTCCAAGCTCCTCTGTGATAATCTCAAAGCTTCTTTTCTCTATGTCCATTGGCTTTACATTTTCAAGTTCTACCTTCATTTTTATACCCCCTCTTCCAAAATCTGATAAATTTTCTTCATATCCAAATGCTTCCGAAGCTCTGCCGCCAGAATATCATACTGGGTTTCCTTAAACGCCTGGAAATCCATTCCGGTCATTCCGGATACATCCAGTCCTTTCTTTTCCCCAATGATGTGAACGATTGCCTCTGCCACAGCTTCCTTGTCAAAAACACCGTGGACGTAGGTTCCGCACGCATTGTCAAGATGGGCTCCGTCGGCTTTTTGCTCCCCTGTCACGCTGTCACAGATGGCAGTGGATGGCTTCGCCGCTCCTTTCAGAACGGTCTCACCCATGTGGATCTCATAGCCCTCCAGCGCAGTGCCGCTAAGCTTTGCAAAAGCTCCATCCAATTCTCCGAAGGTACCCTCCACCCGGGTCCTTGTTTTCTTTTCAGCAAAAACAGTGTCCATTGGAAGAAGTCCCATTCCTTTTATGGTACCGCCGGCTTCCACCCCATGAGGATCGCTTAAGCTCTCTCCCATCATCTGATAGCCGCCGCAGATTCCGAAAATCAGCTTGCCTCTTGCGGCTTCTTTCAGGATCAGCGCTTCCAGCCCGTTTTCCCGCATCCACAGAAGGTCTTCCATAGTGTTTTTGGTTCCGGGCAAAATGATCATGTCCGGATTGCCAAGCTCAGAAGGATTTTTCACATAGCGAAGGGAAACGCCCGGAATGCTCTCCAGAGGATTGAAATCCGTGAAGTTGGAAATTCTTGGCACACGGATTACCGCAATGTCAATCAGATCCACAGAGCGTTTGGTCTCAAAACGCTCTGTCAGGCTGTCCTCATCCTCCACCTGAATGTTCAGATAAGGTGCCACCCCAACCACCGGAATGCCGCTTCTTTCCTCCAGCATATCCACGCCGGGATCCAGAATGGTTTTGTCTCCGCGGAATTTGTTGATGATCAGGCCTTTTACCATCTTTTTCTCATCTTCTTCCAGCAGCATAACTGTTCCGATCAGCTGGGCAAAAACACCGCCTCTGTCAATGTCGCCTACCAGCAGCACTGGAGCCTTGGCCATTTTCGCCATTCCCATGTTTACGATATCATCACTTTTCAGGTTGATTTCCGCAGGGCTTCCTGCTCCTTCTATAACAATAATATCATTTTCTGTTGCAAGGGCATTGTACGCCTTCATAATGTCTGGCACCAGTTTCTTTTTGTATTTGAAATAGTCTCTGGCGCTCATGTTTCCCAGGACCTCGCCGTTTACGATCACCTGGGAACCCACATCGTTGGTGGGCTTCAAAAGAATGGGATTCATCAGAACGGATGGGGCAATTCCTGCGGCTTCCGCCTGCATCACCTGGGCCCGTCCCATTTCCAGCCCTTCTTTTGTGATAAAGGAATTCAGTGCCATGTTCTGGGATTTAAAGGGTGCCACCCGATATCCATCCTGCTTGAAAATTCTGCAAAGCCCTGCTGCCAGAAGGCTTTTTCCTGCATTGGACATGGTACCCTGCACCATAATTGCTTTTGCCAAAATGTGTTCCTCCCCCTGAGTATGTAAGTTATACTTCATCTAAATCATGTAAAAAAATCATTTCTGTAATTCTCTCAACGCCCGGATCAGCTGCTGGTTGTCCTGGTGATTCTTCACTGCCACCCGGTAATACCCTTTGGAAAGTCCGGTGTAGTTGCTGCAGTCCCGAATGAGGATCTTCTTCTGTTCCAGCTGGTCATAGAGATTTTCCGGGCCTTCAAAGAAAACGTAGTTCGCCTGTGATGGATAAACCGGATAGCCAAGCTCCGTCAGCTCCTTTTTCAGGTAGGCAAGCTCCTCAAAGGTGATCCGTCTTCCTTCTTCCACATATTCTTTTTCCTTCAAAGCTGCCAGGCCGGCTGCCTGTGCTATAGAAGAGACATTCCATGGCTGGCTCATGCTTTCCATTTTTTCCAGAAGGGCACGGTTCCCGCAAAGCCCGTAGCCAAGTCTTACTCCCGCCATGGCGTAGCGCTTGGTAAAAGCCTTGAAAAGGAACAGGTTCTGATGGCTTTCCAGATGTTCCTTCAGAGTATATGCCTCCGGTGCTTCCACAAAATCCAGGAAGCACTCATCCACTGCCATAAAAATTCCAAGCTGCTGGCAGCGGTCCAGGATTTTTTCCAGAAGAGGCTTTTCTACCAGAAGGCCTGTGGGATTGTTGGGATTGCACAGGAAAATAATGTCCACATCCGGGGTCAGCGCCTGGAGAAAGCTTTCATCCAAGGCAAACTGTTTTGTCTTTTCCAGAGGAAAATATTCCACCTCACAGTCCACGCTGTACAGCGCCTGCTGATACTCTGCAAAGGTGGGAGCCGGCACCAGGGCTTTCTTTGGATTTACCGCCCGGCAAAGGGAAAAGATCACCTCTGCTGCGCCGTTTCCGCAGATTACCTGCTCCGGTTTGGTGTGTTCGTATTCTGCAATGGCTTCTTTGAGGGGAGCGCAGCCAACCTGGGGATAGTCACCGATGTGATCCAGGCTTTCTATAATGGCTTTTTTGATTCCCTCCGGGGTGCCAAGGGGATTGCAGTTTGCTGAGAAGTCGATGCACCCCTGGTGATGGTAGACATCACCGCCATGTATGTGTTTTTCCATTTTTGTTTCTCCGTTAGACAGCAGACTTGTTGCTTGTCTGCATATTTATATATTGATATCCTTGCTTTATATTCCAGAACACAGCCATACCAGCATGCGCACGCCCCAGAACAGGATTGCGCCTGCAATACAGGTTGCGTAAAGCAGTCGGTTCGAGCGGGGAATATCCTCGATTTCCACTGGACGGATAGGGTCTCCTATGGTTGGTTTTTCATATAATTTGCCGAAATAATAGGCGTTTCCCGCAAGCTGCACATCCAGGGCCCCTGCCATAGCAGCCTCTGTCTGGGCAGAGTTGGGGCTGGCGTGATTCCGGCGATCCCTTCTATAGATTTTCACTGCATTTTTGGTGTCCATTCCCACAAAAACAGTGGACAGGGCCATAAGCCAGCCGGAAGTCCTGGCCGGAATATAGTTGGCCACATCGTCCAGCTTTGCGGCGCATCTTCCAAAATACAGGTATTTGTCGTTTTTGTAACCCAGCATGGAATCCATAGTGTTGATTCCCTTGTAAAGAAACATAAGAGGGATTCCACCGATCGCCATATAAAGCATGGGGGCAATGATTCCATCGGAAGAGTTTTCCGCAACGGTCTCCACCGCAGCTTTAGTAACTCCCACCTCTGTAAGGGACTGGGTATCCCGGCCCACGATCATAGAAACAGCATAGCGGGCTTCCTCAATGGTTCCGTTTTTCAGACGGTCGTATACCTTCATGCTCTCATCTTTTAAGGATCTGGTTGCAAGCAGCTGTCCGCACCAGAAGGTTTCCAGCACAAAGCCTGCCCAGAAGTTCCATCCATAAAGCAGATGGATGATGCCAAAAGGAACCAGAAATGTGATCAGGCACACAAGGATGACTTCCAGAACACCGCCTGCCAGCTCTCCTTTTTCTGATTTTGGAAAAACCTTCCGGATTCCTTTTTCCAGTACGCTGATCAGTTTTCCGATGAGGCATACCGGGTGGTACAGCCATCTTGGATCGCCCATAAGCAGATCCAGAAGAAACCCTGCCGGGAGGGTGAATAATCGTATCATGTTTGTTGCTCCTTCATTCCACCTGTGTTCCAGGCGATATTTTCTGCAAAGTAAGTCCTGCAATTGTTCAAACATTTATGCACGAACTTTCCCTGTTTTCATCTGCTGCATTCTTCAATCATTGGATCTGCCAGACAAACGATACTCTAAGCATTTCTTTAGGAATGCCTGTGGGATTTTTGGGTTTGCGTAGTAATAAAGATGAGGAAAACCTGCCAGCAGGCGGTCTGATCCGTGTATGCAGTCCCAGCCTCTTTTGCTGTGAGGCTTTGATGCGTGAAAGGCGGTGCCGCAGTTTTCCGAATCAAAATAGTGGAATTCGTGCGCCGGGCTGCTTCCAAAGTCTGTCTCCCCCAGAACAAGCGGTTCATTTTGAGTTAAAGTAATATAGCCAAATCTTGTAAGCTTTGGCGTGCGCCAGACTTTGCCGGGAATCACACCTGTCATCTGGTAAAATTTTCCGTCCATGCCTTCCATCTGGTCGTGAAGATACATAAATCCGCCGCACTCTGCAAGACAAGGCATTCCGCCTTTTATGGCTTCGGCGATTTCCTCACGCATAAACTTATTTTCTTCTAACGCCTGTGTATTCAGCTCCGGATAGCCGCCATAGAGAAGCAGTCCGTCCAGATTTTCCGGCAGATGAGCATCATGTATTGGGGAAAACGGCACCAACTCTGCCCCCATCGCACGAAGCAAATCTAAGTTGTCCTCATAGAAAAAACAGAATGCTTCGTCTTTAGCAAGACCAATTCGAAGCTTTTTCGAACTTTTCCATTTTAATACCGCTTTTACAGAAGAGAGGGACGACTGCTTCGTGTTCTCCGCCGCCGATAGAGCAACAGAATTCTGTGTACATTTTTCTGTCTCTGATGCCATAATCGATGCCCTTGTCTTCTCTTCCTCTAACGGCTCATAAGAAAGCTCCGGTGCCTCTTTGGCCAGCTGTATAATCGCCTCTATATCCAGACTTTTCTCCAGTACGTCTGCCAGCTTCAGAAGACGCTGCTTCAACTCTGGAATTTCCTCCGGCAGCACCAGGCCAAGATGGCGGCTTTCGATCACACAATCCTCTACTTTTGGCACATAGCCAAGAGCTTTGATTCCCAGTTCCTCTTCCACCAGCTTTTTCATTCTGGGGTAAAGCATAGGGGACATCTGATTGAAAATCACACCCTTTATGCGGCTGTCTTTTTTGTATTCCATAAAACCCTTTATGTAGGCAGCGAGGGAAACACTCATTCCCTTGCTGTTTACGATCAGAATTACCGGAGTATCCGTAACCCGCGCCAGATCATAGGCGCTTGCCTGTGTGGTGGTTCCGGCAACTCCATCGTAAAATCCCATGACCCCTTCCATCACCGCCATTTCACAGTCTGCACTGTTTTTGGCAAGAAGAGATCTGGTGATCTCTTCCCTCGTGAAAAAGGTATCCAGATTCCGGGATTTGGTTCCAATGACCTGGGTGTGGAACATAGGGTCAATATAATCCGGTCCGCATTTAAAAGAGACTGTTTTGATTCTCCGGTTTACAAGCACCTGCAGAAGTCCGCAGGTCAGAAGGGTTTTCCCGCTCCCGCTGGCTCCTGCCGCAAGCATAATCCTTGGTATTGTTTTTAGCACGTCATTGCCCTCCTGCTTACTTCTCATATAAAAAATTACTTTCGCATTTTCGGATTCTGACAGGTAATAATATAAATCGGGTTCTCTCCCATCATCAGATGGTAGCGGCTGATTTCTTTGGATCTGGAAGCGGCAAGCTGCACTACCTCGCGCTGCTGGAAATCGTATTCTTTGAGCACATCCAAAGCTTCGCTGATAGTTTCCAGGGTAATACAGTTGATTACAATCCGCACCTGTGGATTTTTTCCAAGAAGCAGTGCTACGATCTCCTTCAGATTACCGGAAGAGCCTCCGATAAATGCATGGGTAGGCGCAGGCAGATTCTCAAGTGCCTGAGGTGCCTCTCCCTTTATAATTTCCAGATTGTCCACTGCAAATTTCTGTTTGTTCTCTTCCAGAAGAGCGGCTGCCTCCTCTTTTTTCTCGATGGCAAACACCTGTCCCTGGTCTGCCCGAAGAGCCATTTCCACAGACACAGAACCAGTTCCCGCGCCAACATCGTAGCAGATGGAATCCTCTGTAAGGCGAAGCTTGGAAAGAGAAACGCTTCGCACTTCTTCCTTTGTCATAGGGGCTTTTCCGCGGATAAATTCCTCGTCAGGGATTCCATGAGTAGAAAGGGCCGGCTCCGGGTTTTCATGAAAAGCACAGACAACGCTAAGAGGCTGTCCCTCATAGTTTGTCAGCTCTTCTGCTTTTTTTACAAAAATCTTCTCATCGGGATAGGAAAGATTCTCGCCTACATAGAGAAGAACCTCGCCCATATGATACTTCACAAGCTTCCCTGCCAGCTCTGCCACTGCAGTGCCGGTTCCAAGAATGGAAAATACCTTCTGGTTATGGCGGATCATGGAAATCAGATTGCAATGTTTACCGTGGGCGCTGGTGATCTTCGCGTCATCCCAGGAAAGCCCGATCTCGGACATGAAGTATACTACAGAAGAAATTCCGCAAATTACCTCCACGTTAGATTCCCTACCGCCAAGTGCCGTCAGCAGCTTCCTGGCTCCGCTGTAAAATCCCACATCACCGGAAAGAGCGATCACAACCTTCTCATATTCCGGATGATTCCGTATATAATCCGCGATCACATCGCTGCGGTATTCATATACCACTGCCTGTCCCGGCTCCCGAACGGCATCTGCCATCCGCTTTGCGCCAATAATCAGATCCGCGCTTTTCGCCGCTTTTTTTCCCTGAACAGTAAGAGTTTCCTGGTTTCCCATGCCGATTCCAAGCAAAGTAATATGAGGCTTCACGGTAAATCCGAAATACTCTGCCAGCATATGCCTGCACTCTGCCACAGAAAGTCCCTCTTCCTTCAGAGGACGTCCAATAATTACCGGAACAGTTCCGCAGGAAAGGGCCGCATCAATTTTCTCCTGAAAGCCTCCTGCTTTTCCGGTATCCTTTGTAACCAGATATTTGCAGTCAAACTGGCGCAGCATGGCAGCATTTAATTCCATAGAAAAAGGACCCTGCATGCCGATGAGATGCTTTCCCTCAAAGCCGTAGCCTTTGCAGGTTTCCATCACAGAGGGCAGGGAAAGGACACGGGCATAAATGCGCTCTCCAGCATCAGAAAGTGCGGTGTATTTTCCCAGCTCCTTGCTTCCGGTTGTAAGAAGGATATTGCCCTCTGTCCCCTCCAAAAATTCAATGGCAGCCTGGGTATCCGGCACATAAACGGCCTGGTCCTGATAGGCTCCAGCCTCCCGCAGCACACGCCTGTACTCCAAACCTGTGTTCTGGCAGGCTGTGCGGATATTTTCCGTAACCTCTGCAGCGTAAGGATGGGTTGCGTCCAGAACCATTTCCGGCTTTTTCTCATTTAGAAGTGCTTCCATTTCCGGCTCTGTCAGGCGCCCGGCGTGGATTTTCAGATATTCGTTCTCTTTTAATGATTTGCTGCCGTAGTCGGTAGCCACGCATGCAAGCACATGGATCTGATGTTCTGCCAGAAAATTACTGATATCACATCCCTCTGTTGTGCCTGCAAATACAATGATTTCAGACATCCCTGTATCCTCTTGGAGTAACCATTTTGCCTTTGATGTTGCGAGTCTGGGAATTGCCGATGAATACGGTAGTGAACATGTCTACCTGAGTATCCTTCAGTTCGTCCAGGGTCATGATCTGGGAAGATTCCCCTTCTCTTCCAATATTTTTCACAATGCCGCATACAGTATCCGGGGACTTGTGCTGCAGCATCAGCTCGCATGCTTTTTTCAGATAGTCGTGTCTCTTATGGCTGGACGGGTTGTAAAGGCAGATCACAAAATCCGCCTCCGATGCCAGAAGAAGGCGTTTTTCAATTTTTTCCCATGGGGTAAGAAGGTCGCTTAAGCTTATCAGGCAGAAATCGTGGATCAAAGGTGCGCCAAGGACTGCTGCGCCGCCTGTAGCTGCAGTAACGCCTGCTACTACCTCGATATCAACATCCGGATAATTGGCTCCTACCTCGTACATCAGGCCAGCCATTCCGTATACGCCTGCATCTCCGCTGCAGATCATGGAAACGGTCTGTCCATTCATTGCCTCGTCAAAGGCCATAACACAGCGGTCTACCTCTTTTCTCATAGGAGTGGTAAGGAAGGATTTGCCCGCAAAATGATCCTTTACCAGATCAATATATACGGTGTAGCCCACGATCACATCACTTTTTTCAAGGGCTGCCACTGCTGCTCCTGTCATTCCCTCATAGGAGCCGGGGCCAATGCCCACTACGTAAATTTTCTTCTCTTTATTCAAAATGTATCCTCCAATCTGCAAGGACAAGGGCGGCTGTCACGCCGTCTGCTGCCTGTTTTCTCTGGATCAGGCGGCAATGTTCCCCACCTCGCCTGGTACCTGGTTTTGTCTGGTTTCGTTTTGGAATCCTACCGGTATTCAAACAGATTCTATCCTGCGCCGCCTTTAATGCGCTTCTCTCGCACACGTTGTCAACGCCTACCGTCCTGCTCACAAAGGAAGAGGCTGTAAATTCCCCCTTCACAGCAAGAAGCTCTTCACTGGAAAAAGTCTCAAATGGGATTCCCATTTTTTCTGCCAGGGCCAGAAGTCCTGGTTCTTCTTTTTTGATATCAATACTGGCAAGACAGGCCACGGCCTGGGGATAAATCTGATTTTCCTCAAGGCAGGTAAACGCGGCCTTTTCCACTGCCTGCGCTTCTTTATTTTTGCGGCAGCCCATTCCCAGAGCCACGGCCTGGGGTACTACATGAGTAGTGGAAAGAAATGGAGTACAGTTTTTATGTATGGTGACGGCGATTCCTACCTGGGGAAATATGTCAGATACCGTTTCCTGCTTTGCTTCCAAAGCTGCCAAATCTGTTTCAGAACTAATTTCATTCCTTGTCTCTGGTTCCTGTTTTCCCGATTTTATCTGGTTATCATTCTGGACATTGGTTCCGGGTTCATTTTCTGAAATCCAGTTTTCATCCCTAAGTCCGCAGCAATTCACCAGCCCATCCGGCAATTCGCCTTCCCATGGAAATTCACTGTAAAATCCTACTTTCTCCCCTGCAAGCAAAGCTGCTGACACTTCTTTGGCTTCTTTCATACGGAAAATATGGCAGTTGTTTTTCTTTGCAAAAACATCTACGGCAAATTTCCCTTCCAGATCCGTGGCAGTGGTCACAATAGGAACTGCATGCAAAGCCTCTGCCGCCTGCAATGCCAGCTCATTAGCACCTCCAAGATGTCCGGATAACAGGGAAATCACAAATTTCCCGCATTCGTCTGTCACCAGGACCGCCGGGTCCGTTTTTTTGCTGGCTACATAGGGGGCAATACTGCGCACTGCAATTCCTGTGGCTCCAATGAAAATAATTCCATCCGCACTCTCAAACTGCTTTCCTGCCCATTCCTTTGTACTCTCTTTTATGGACTCCGGAATGTACTTGCTCTTCGTATACAGGGAAACTGCATGCTCCTGTTCTTCCAGTGCTTTTTTCAGTTTTTCTCCGGTCTGCTGCCCGGTCAGGGTGAAACATATTATGGAAATCTTCATCTTATTTCAATTACTTTGTTGCTTCACGGAACTCTGTTGTAAATCCCGGGTCATAGAGCTTAGAACGGTCATAGTGTGCTGCATTTACGCAGTCACCGATGATCATAAGGGCTGTCTTTGTAATGTTGTTTTCTTTGGCAGTCTGAGCCAGAGTGCCTACTGTGCACACAAATTTTTTCTCATCCTCCCAGGTTGCCTTGTAAACAATGGCTGCCGGAGTGTCTGCTGTGTAGCCGCCCTCGATCAGTCTTCTGCTCAGTTCCTCCAGCATTCCTGTGCTGAGAAAAACAACCATAGTTGCCTGATGAGCGGCAAAGGACTGGATACTCTCCTTGGGCGGAACCGGAGTTCTGCCTTCCATACGGGTGATGATCACGCTCTGGGAAATGTCCGGCAAAGTATATTCCAGATTCAGTGCGCTTGCTGCGCCGCAGAATGCACTGACGCCAGGACAGTAATCATAAGCGATTCCCTTTTCATCCAGAACATCCATCTGTTCCCGGATAGCACCGTAAATACAAGGATCTCCTGTGTGAAGTCTTACTGTTGTCTTGCCTGCAGCCTCTGCTTTTTCCATTACGGAAAGTACTTCTTCCAGGGTCATTTTGGCACTGTTGTAAATAGTGCAGATGTCCTTGGTGCACTCAAGAAGCTTGGGATTTACCAGGGATCCGGCATAGATTACCACATCTGCTTCCTCTAAGTATTTTTTTCCTCTTACTGTGATCAGGTCCGGGGCACCGGAACCTGCTCCTACGAAATGAATCATGGCTTTTTCTCCTCTTTTACAATGATTAGTGAATAGTATCCTGCATCCTCTGGGATTTCATCTACTGTTCTGTATATTTGCTCATCCGGCATACCGCAGTTCTGGATCATCATGGCTTCGCTGCCGGATGCTTTGATCTGCTCTTTCACTGTTTTCATCTGTTTTCCGGTTTTCATCAGCACCTTGGTGCCGGGAAGCTTCAGTGCCTCTTCAATCTGATAAGAAGCCGGGATCACGTGAAGCTGCTGGGCTTTTTCTACCAGGCCCTGGTTAAATCTGGCACTTACCGCGCAAAATGAAGTGATGCCGCTTACGATTTCTGTGTCGTATCCCATCTGTGCCACACGTTTGTGCACATAAAGGTAGGTGGAATAGACGGTGGGATCTCCAAGGGTCAAAAATACCACATTTTTGCCCTGATCCAGCTGGTCTGCGATGATTCTGGTGCCTTCGTCATGAACCTGCTTCAACTGTTCTTTGTCCTTGGTCATGGGCATGGGAAGGGATATCATCTGCTTGGTATCGATTTCCGGGTATGCGCCCTTCATGATCTTGTAGGCTACGGATTCCCTGGGATTTTCCCCTGGGAACGCCAGTATGTCTGCTTCTTTTGTAAGTCGTAAGGCTTTGAGTGTAACAAGTTCCGGATCTCCCGGACCTACACCTACGCCGTATAATTTTCCTGTCATTTACTTCTCTTTCCCGTAACTGCAAAATTCCTGATTGCCAGTTACGTTTCTTTTATTTTCTGCTTCCTGCATTATTTTTTCTGCAGCTCTATGTCCTGTTTCTTGATTTCTTCGATCAACTCTTTTGCATCTTTCGTCTTGCCAAGATAGCCGTATACATTGTTAAATACCACTGCCCCAAGCTTGATCTGTTCATAGGAACGGTGGTCCAGATAAAACTGGATTTTTTTCATGATTTCTTCCATTGTGGGCTGCAAAAGCTGCTTCTCATGAAGAACGTCCAGGGCTTCATCTGTTGTATTGCAGTTTAAAACCGCTCTTGCGGTGTCGCCGTCAGCTCCTGCACGAAGGGCATTGGAAGCCAGTACTTCCATACGGGCATCTGCACTATGGGAATGGGTGTTCATGATCCCGGCTGCCACTTTTACAAATTTGCCGATATGAGCCACAAAAAGGATGCCTTTTACCCCCATGTCTACTGCCATATCAATGGTCTCGCCTACGTAGTTGCTGCACTTGATATTCCGCTCAAAGGGCAATGTCATATGCTCTCTTAAATAGTCTGCGCCATAGTTGCCCGGAGTGGCAAGAATGTACTGCTCGCCCTGGACGAAATGCTGCTTCATTTCTACGTGGATGCTCTCCACCAGCGCTTTTTCACTCATGGGCTCCACAATTCCGGAGGTTCCCAAAATGGAAATTCCGCCTGTAATTCCAAGCCTCGGATTAAAAGTTTTCTTGCCGATTTCCACGCCCTCGGGCACAGAGATCACCACCTTCAGCCCGCCCTCGTAATCGTAGGACACAGCGGCTTCCTCCGCCTCACGGAGAATCATGGCCCGGGGAACCGGATTGATTGCCGCCTCGCCTACCTGCTGGGAAAGACCTGGCCTTGTCACACGGCCCACGCCGATTCCGCCATCTATCTGGATTCCGGGCTCTTTTGTCTTTGATACGGTGGCGTACACCAAAATTCCATTGGTGGTGTCCGGGTCATCCCCTGCGTCTTTTTTGACAGCGCAGGTGACCTGGTTTTCTTCGATCTGAATGTGGTGGAGTTCCAGATCCAGGAGAATTCCTTTTGGCGTCATAAGAGGAACGCTGTCCAGCTTCTTTTTCCCAAGGAGCATCAGCGCTGCGCCTTTGCAGGCTGCTGCCGCGCAGGAGCCTGTGGTGTAGCCGAAGCGCATTTTCTTCTGTCCGCGGATCACGTAGTACTCTTCCAGACCGGTTTTGTGTGCCATATCCTTTGCCTCCGTAGGTATGAAAGTAAATTTTTCAGCTATTGGCTGGGATTTTTAATGGAAACCATTTTCCGCAGCCAGGCTTACACAAAAAAAGCTCTGTCGTAACGTGACAACAAAGCTTCTTTTCCCAGAATGATCCCGGTTGCCGCAGGAAATCCTGTTCCTGAAAAAGCATCCAGTATCTGACTGTACAGTAACGGACTTGTGCAGGAGTTCCACCTGCTTCCTGAAAATACTTTTCCCTGTTTTTATCCGTTACATTATATAATTTTGTCCTGTAAAAGTCAACAGCCAAGCCGCTCCTGACCCATCCCGGCCGCAAAACTGCTGCTTTTGTTCACACAACTCTGTGTTCCATCCATTTCCCGCTTTTAAAGCGAAGACTGAATACAATTCCTCTTACGGTCCAGTCGGTGAACATTCCGATCCAGACGGCCATGGGGCCCATGCCGCAGACGCGGATCAGGTAGACACAGAGGCAGAAACGGAATACCCACATGGTGGTGCAGGAGGTGATCATGGAAAATTTCACATCTCCGGCTGCACGCATGCCGTAGGCTGGAATAAAGGCCGGCATCCATACCAGAGGCTTTACAATGGTGATCCAGAATATCATATTCAGGCACATTTTGGCGCTTTCCGGCTCCATGCCGCCAATCATGGTGATCGGTTTCGCCAGTGCATACACAATCGCACAGCAGGCAATCAGAAAGACCTCTGAAAAGATCATCAGCTTTTTCATATAATATACAGCCTCATCCTTGCGTCCTGCGCCAAGGCTCTGGCCTACTACGGTCATCAGTCCGATTCCCACGCCGATTACAGCCGTTCCGTTCAGCATCTCCATAATATTGGTCATAGCCTGAGCTGCAATGGCTGTGGTTCCAAGGGTAGACACAGTGGACTGGATTGCCAGCTTTCCAAGCTGAAACATACTGTTCTCCACACCAGAGGGCACTCCAAGTGCCAGGATCCGCTTTATCATATTTCCATCCGGGCGGATATTCAGATAATCCCTCACCGCAATGGGCTGTCTGTCTTTTCGCAGCTGATACAGAACTACCACTGCACAGAAGATTCGGGATACCAAGGTGGAAATCGCTGCTCCCGCAACTCCCATGTGAAATACCCAGATCAAAACTGCATTTCCCCCAATGTTCATCACATTGGAAATAATGGAAATCACCATTGGTCCTCTTGTATTTTCCTGGGCACGGAAAATGGAAGCTCCGGCATCATAGAGGGCGATAAATGGATAAGACAGTACGGTGTAAAAGAAATAGACCATTGAATTATCCATAACATCCGCATCTACTTTTCCGAAAATAAAGCTCAGCAGTGGTGCACGGAAAATCAGTCCCAATGTGACAATGCAGACGGAAATGGCAGTTATGATAAAAAGAGCCTGTCTGGCAGATTTGTTTGCCATCTCGTGATTTTTCTGACCAAGATACTGGGTACAGATGATGGTTCCACCTGCTGCCAGTGCGGAAAACGCCTGAATGATCAGAACGTTGATGGAGTCCACAAGGGAGACTGCGGAAATCGCCGCGGAGCCTACATTGCTGACCATCATAGTATCCACAGTTCCCATCAGTGCGTTTAAAAGCTGCTCCATAATAATAGGCACCAGAAGAGCCCGGAGCATTTTGTTGGTAAAAAGGTGCTGCTGTTGTTCCATATGTTTTCTATTTTCCCCCTAAACGGATGATTACTGGTCACGTGCTTGGCAGTACATTTCGTCATATGTTATTGTCCACTCTGTGTCCAGCAACATACTTCACGATGCACAGAAATCAGCCGTAAAAATCGATTGTATACTTCCATACACATTTTATCTGTGTTATTATACACCTTAAGCGAAAAAATTGCAGTACGAAATTCTAAATATAATGTCAGACTATTTCACAAAACGAACATGTCGTCTACCGACGATATCATCATATATGAAAGTCAGATGTTCTGTAACACCCTTTGCCAATAAAAACAACACAGGAGGAACTTACTTTGGACCGGATTCTTACTTACACTGTACAGCCAGACGAGGAAAACATGCTGCTTCTTGATTTCCTTCGAAGCAAGGGATTTTCCCGGGGCATTCTTTCCTCTATGAAGCCGTATAAAGGAGCAATTCAGTTAAATGGGGAAAGAGGATTCGGCAAGTCGGTTCTTCATGCCGGGAATTTTCTTCGCATTCATATCCCGGAAACGGAAAACAGTGAGAATATTCTGCCTGTGAAAATGGACCTTTCCATACTCTATGAGGACGAGGATCTCCTGGTCATAAATAAGCCGGCAGACATGCCTGTGCATCCTTCCATCGGCAATTACGACAACACCCTTGCCAACGGAGCGGCCTGGTATTTTAAGGAAAAGGGACAAACCTTCGTCTACCGCTGCATCAACCGCCTGGACCGGGATACCACAGGTGCTCTTATTCTGGCGAAAAATCCTTACAGCGCCGCAGTTCTCTCCGCCCAGATGAAGCAGCGGCAGATCCGCCGGACTTATCTGGCAATCGTTCAGGGGATCACGCCGTCCCACGGTACCATAGATGCGCCTATCGGACGGACAGACGGCTCCACTATTGAACGGCAGATTGACCCTGTAAATGGGGAGCGTGCAGTCACACATTATGAAAGGCTGGCTGCTTACGCGCTTCACGCTGGAACATTCTCTCCTGTTTCGGACGCACAGAAAACAGATTTTCTCCAGGCATATTCTTTAATCGAACTTCACCTGGAAACCGGTCGTACCCACCAGATTCGGGTGCACATGAAGCACATCGGGCACCCTCTTCCAGGAGATTTTCTCTACAATCCGGATTACAGCATCATAAAGCGCCAGCCCCTGCACTCCTACCAGCTGGAATTCACCCATCCAGTTACAAAAGAAGTCATGTGCATCACCGCCCCGGTACCAGAAGATTTCTCTAATGCTTTTCACTAATGTATGTTAAAAAAGGCAGACCAGCGCCGCACATCCTGTGCTTCCTCTGATCTGCCTTTTATATTTTCGTGTTAATACAGCCGCCATATCGACGTGTCTGGTTTTCGTATAGAGCTATTTCTGGCTTCGCGGCCGTCGCCCTATCTTCTCTTACCGATTCTTCTCATAAATAATCAGCAGCCCCTTCAGCAGAAGATCCTCATCCAGCAGGATCTCCCTGCGGCAGTGAGGAACGATCTTGCGGGCAAGACCGCCAGTGGCAACTACTGTAATCTTCTGGCCCAGTTCTTCTTCGATCCGGTCCACAATACCGTCAAGTGCAGCCGCATTGCTGTAGATCACGCCGCTTTTCATACACTCGATGGTATTTTTACCAATGATACGTTTGGGCGCCTCAATACTGATTCCGCTCAGCTGGGAAGCATGGGCTGTGAGGGCATCCAGGGACACTCCCATTCCGGGAAAAATCATACCGCCCACATAATGTTTCTTTTCATCTACCACGCTCACCGTGCTTGCAGTTCCCATATCAATAATCGCCAGCGGAAGGGGATACTCATGGATTCCCGCAACCGCATTTGCCACCAGGTCAGCGCCAAGCTGTCCCGGATTATCCATCATAATATTCAGACCGGTCTTCACTCCAGGTCCCAGAACCATGGGCTCCTTGTGGAGCACCTTCTCAGCAGCAAGCTTCACGGCATTGGTGATCTGGGGAACTACAGAGGAAATGATGCAGCCTTCAATATCTGTACGTTTAATGTGGTAAATGTCAACAACCGTTTTTAAATCAACTGCATATTCCAACTCTGTTTTTGTGCGGACCGTGGAAAGTCTCTCAATAAAATAAGTCTTCTCCTGGTCAATGCACCCAACCACAATGTTTGTATTTCCGATATCAATTGCTAAGATCATAGTTTCCCTCCATAGTTTCTTATCAGCCGTCTGGCCTTTTTCCCGTCCGCAGTCAAAGTCTGCCCGGACATAAATCATCTATCTGTATTTTAAACCTCTGCTGCCTTTACCGCCTTGTCAGCCTTTTTCTCTGCGCCAGGAAGCAGTCTTGCCTTATAAAGGGCAGCTCCCACAGCACCCGTGATCACAGTGGCGGAAATCATCTCGCATACTGCGTTGATTCCTACAAATGTGCAGATAAACAGAATTACATTTTTTCCGCCCATAAGGCCCTGCACATACTCTGTATTTCCGAAAAGTCCTACCAGCAGTGCCATAAAGAACAAAGTGTTCAGAAATGCGGAGCAAAAGCCTGTCACTGCACAGGAAACATAAATATTTTTTGATTTTTTGCGAACGCCCTGGAAAATATATCCAAGCAGAAGTCCGTCAACCAGTCTTGGGATAAATCTCTGTACAAATGCCAGAAATGGATTGATTCCGAATAAGGTAGCACCCATAATGCTGGTACCGCCAATGCCGATACACTGTCCGAAGCTGGTCAGTCCGAATACGGCTCCGGCAATGGCTCCGCCTACAGGTCCCATTGTAATTGCGCTGATGGCAACCGGAATAATGTTAAAAGTAATGGCAAGAGGTCCGATATTCAGGTAGCCAAGAGGTGTGTAAGCCATCAGAAGCAGGATTGCTATCATCAGGCCAAGCAGTGTGATTTGAGATGTTGTAAATTTTTTGTTCATAATGATCCTCCTTGTTATCGTTCCCGTAAAAGGGATACAATACGGTATGGACTGACGGGCATGTGTTCTTTTATTTACCCGTCACTCTTAAAAAAAGTATTCTATCCAGGATTTTACTGGCTGCATCCTCCTTGCTCATAAGCGGGAGTGACACTTCCTCATCCTGTGTAATCAGAGTCAGAACATTGGTGTCCCCCTGGAATCCGGCGCCAGCCATTTTTACATTGTTGGCAGCTACCATATCCAGATTTTTCTTTGTAAGCTTGACTCTGGAATTACCGATCATATTCTGTGTTTCCATGGAAAATCCGCACAGAAACTGTCCATCCGGTTTGTGCTCCCCGAGATACTTCAGAATGTCATCTGTTCTCTCAAGGGCAATGGACATATCGTCGTCTTTCTTCTTGATCTTCTCATCGCTGACGGTAGCCGGACGGTAATCCGCAACAGCTGCTGCCTTGATGATAATATCCTGTTCCTTGCTTACCGCTGTGACAGCCTCATACATATCCCTTGCTGTCACCACCGGAACCACCTTCACAAAGGGCGGCGGCGCAATGGCAGTACGTCCACTTACCAGTGTGACATCTGCACCTCGCAGCATTGCCATTTTCGCAATGGCGTAGCCCATCTTGCCGGAAGAATGGTTGGTAATATAGCGGACCGGATCGATGGCCTCCTGGGTAGGACCAGCTGTGACAAGCAGCTTCAGCCCTTTCATATCCTTCTCGCAGGCGCACTCTCTCATAATATAGGACAAAAGAGTCTCCGGCTCCGGCATTTTGCCGGCTCCTGTGTCGCCGCAGGCAAGATAGCCCACTGCAGGATCGATCACTTCATATCCGTAATGCTCCAGGGTCTTTAAATTATCCTGGACAATGGGATTCTCAAACATATTGGTATTCATGGCCGGGGAAATAATTTTTTTGCATCTGCATGCCATGATGGTAGTGGTCAGCATATCATCTGCAATTCCATGTGCCAGCTTGCCGATCACATTGGCACTGGCCGGGGCGATCATCACCACATCTGCTTTCTTGGCAATGGACACATGCTCTACCTGGAACTGGAAATTCCGGTCAAAGGTGTCCACCAGGCATTTATTCCCGGTAAGAGTCTCAAAGGTAATGGGATTGATAAAGTTCGTGGCATTCCTGGTCATCAGCACATGAACGTCCGCGTGCTGCTTCTTCAGCGCACTTGCAAGATATGCGATCTTATATGCGGCAATACTGCCTGTCACTCCCAGAAGAACGGTCTTTCCCTCTAGCATTCGTTTTCCTCTTTTCTCTTTAAACTCATGGGGACATTTTTCTGTCCGTACCGCTTATTATAAAACAAATATAGCTCTGATTGCAATGTATTTTTTCCATGTATAGCTTTTCGTACATGCTGCGCTGCCGCGGTCAGCCTTTTTATTGCCCGCATCCGGCAGATTTTTTTGCCATTTTTCCATGAATATAAAAGGAAAATCTGCTATAATGAAATGGCATTTTAGATATCATCGAATCCAAGCGGAAAGGACTTTATCATGAATTATCAGATCACACAGTGGTGCGCCCACTTTATCACAGAGCATGTAAAGGAAGGAGACCTGTGCATTGACGCTACCATGGGAAACGGAAACGACACCCTGCTCCTTAGCCGTCTTTGCGGGGAAAAAGGCCATGTACTTGCCTTTGACATCCAGGAACTGGCCCTTGCCCACACCAGGGAGCGCCTGGAAAAAGAAAATGCAGCTCACAACTATGAGCTGATCCTGGATTCCCATGCAAATATGGGAAACTACGCTGCGCCCATGAGTGTAAGCTGCATTGTGTTTAACTTCGGCTATCTGCCGGGAGGGGATCACAGTCTGGCCACCAGGCCTGATTCCAGCATTCTGGCCCTTCAGGCTTCCCTTGGCCTTCTGAAAAAAGGCGGAATCCTGATGCTGTGCATTTACAGCGGCGGCGATTCCGGATTTGAGGAGCGGGATGCCCTTCTTAGCTGGCTGAAAAAACTGGACTCCAGAAAATATCTGGTAATCAAAACCGAATACTACAACCGTCCCAACAATCCGCCTATGCCTGTGCTTGTAGTAAAACAATAACCTCTGCATCTGCATTATATCTCATAAAAAATTTTGTCCAGCCAAAGCCGCACAGCACAAACTGCGCAGGCCGAAGCTGGACAAAACATCGATTGCAGATGTAAAATTGCAGACTCCGAAATCAGTCTGTAATAATCACGCTCGTCATCACCGGCTGCTGGTCTGCGGAAATAGTTCCGTTATTATCCGTCGGCTTGGCATCCTTGCAGATCTGGTCCACAATGTCCATGCCCTCTGTCACATGGCCGAAAGCTGCATACTGTCCGTCCAGATAAGTGCTGTCTGACTGCACAATAAAGAACTGGGAGCTTGCGCTGTCCGGATCTGAGGATCTTGCCATGGAGATTACGCCTCTTTCATGGGAAATGTTATTCTCCACGCCGTTTTCAGAGAATTCTCCTTTGATGGTCTCATCAGAGCCGCCTCTTCCGGTTCCCTCCGGATCGCCGCCCTGGATCATGAAGCCGTCAATAATACGGTGGAAAGTCAGCCCGTCATAGAAATGCTCCTGTGCCAGCTTCACAAAGTTGGTAACGCTGATAGGCGCTGTATCCGCATCCAGTTCCACCTTGATGGTGCCGTAATCCTTCACTTCAATTTCCGCATGGTGGATGCCGGTAAGGGGCTGTGAAGTATCCAGTACTGCCTCATCTGTCACAGTTCCTTTCTCATCCGTACCGTCTGAAAAACCGGAAACTTCCTCGTCAGTTCCCTGCTCTTCACTTGTATCGGAAGAGTTCTCTTCTGTGGCCTCATCTGTCTTTTCTTCTGTATTTTGGGTTTCTTCTTTCGCATTGTCTGTGCCGCAGCCTGCCAGCAGTCCCACTGACAGGGTTGCAGTCATCAACATTGCCAGAATTTTTCTTTTCTTCATAATTCGCCTCCAGATTACGTTCTTAAGTATGTGTATTTGGATAAAAAACGGCGCCAGGCTTTTCCTGACGCCATCTTTTCTCATTATAACGAAATTGTCGCAAAATACAATTGATTTCACAAATTGTTCAATTTCTTTTTCTCTTTCTTGGATTCCACCACATGGCGGATCGCTGCTATGGGATGATGAAACAGCATCCTTGGACCGGAAAAACGCATGACTTCACGGATCTTTTCCCGCATTTCCGGCTTATAGCAGTGCACCTTGCAGTTGGAACAGAAGGTCTTGGTCTCCATAAACGGGCATTTCTCGCTGCGCATTCTGGCATAGGCATCCAGCGCGGCACATTCCAGGCAAAGCCCGTCTTTGCTGTGGTGCTGCTTTTTGCAGTAAAGCTGGATCATCTGGGAAACCATTTTCTTTTCCCGTTCCCGCTTTTTCTCTATTTTAGTGCTCATTGACAACTCCTCTGGTACCTGGCATCAGCTGTCCGATCATGTAGCACACAGCTGCCACAGCCATACCGTTGATGGAAGCCACACCCCAGTTCAGCACATTTGCCACAATGGTTCCAAGCACAACACCTGCAACGGAAAACCAGTTTACCGTTTTCAGTGCCGGATTCTCTTTCTCATACTCTTTCCGGTTCATGAAATAGTCCATTACCAGAATGATTCCAACTGGCGGAAGGGTACAGTTAAGAATGTTCAGCCAGTCACAGAAATTGTAGTACAGCCATACAGAAGCCACCGTTCCGATGATTCCGGAAATCAGTACCATTGGTTTCTTTTTCTGATGGAAAATGTTGGCAAGACCAAGACCTGCTGTATAAAGGGCATTGTCGTTGGTGGTCCAGATGTTAAGGCCCAACACCAAAACAGCCAGATAAAACAGGTTCAAGCGGATCATAACCTCAAAAATATCGTTTCCTCCTACAAAAATAGAAGAAACAGCACCGAAGAAGAACATCAGGGAGTTGCCGATAAAGAACGCAACCACTGTGGTGATCGCGCCGACCTTGCCGTTCTTTGCGAAACGGGCAAAGTTCGGGGTTGCGGTTCCGCCGGATACAAAAGAACCTACCACCAGTCCTGCGCCGCCTACAATGGTCAGGCTTCCGCTGGATTTGGCGAACTGGTCAATGATGGTGCCATCTCCCTGCTGTACCGCCATCACCATTGCAACAGTACCAAGAACCGCTACCAGCGGCACTGCAATATAGCTGACAATGGTAAGGGAATCGATTCCAAAATAAGCGGAAGCAGTCATGCATACACCAGCCAGGATCACAAGTCCCCACATGGCAGCATCGCTTCCCCCAAGAAGCTCCTTGGATACCGGAATGGCAAACATGGCAAGTCCCACGCCGAACCAGCCGATCTGGGTGAAACTGATCATGGCTGATGGAAGGTAGGAGCCTTTTTCCCCGAATGCTCTTCTGGAGAGAAGGTCAAGGGATAATCCAGTCTTGGCACCTACGTATCCAAGCAGTCCGGTGTAAGCCCCAAGGATCACGCCGCCAAGAATCAGGGATTTCACAAAGCCCCAGAAATCAAGTCCTTCTGCCAGCTGCTGGCCAACCCACATGCTTGCGGAAAAGAAGGTAAATCCCAGCATGATCATGAACATAGTAACCAGGCCTTTGCGGCTGTCTGCCGGAACTGCCTTTGACGCAAAGTCAACGTCTTTTGTTTTTTTGTTTTTACTCATTTTCTTTCTCCTGTAGTTGCATCATCATAAAATGTATTTGCGCAGCGCAGTTGTGAATTCTTCGATTCTCTGCTGGGCAATCTCTTTCAAGGTTACCTGTTTCAGACAGTCTGCGAAGCGCATTTCCATCTCATACAGCCATTTGGTCTGGGCGGACTCAATCTCCTGGAAGTGGTTGCAGGCCAGCCAGTCCTCGTAACTGATCGGCAGTGCATAGCCTAATTTTTCCTCGATCAGGGCGTTCATGTCGATCACATCGCAGCGCTCTAACATGCCCTTCCAGAAGTCCAGAACCTCCTCCACATGCTCATGGATCTCATATCTTCTGGCGCCGCCATCGTAGATAATGCATTTCTCAAACAGAGGATCCCGCATGGAAAGGGTTTCTCTTCGAAACTCCGGTGCGATGATGCCGTCTTTCCAGTAGAAATCCACGTCCGGAAGATTGATCCCGGATACGCCCTTGTCCTGATAGGTGCTGAAGATTCCCTCATAGTAAACGGTGATAAATCCCTCGAAGTCCGGCCAGTACTCGCGGATCTCGCTGGTAAGCTTCTCCAGGATCTCGATTCCCTTGGTGCCGCCGATGGTGAAGATGATGATGTTCCGAAGCTTGGCTCCATGTGCCCGGTAGAAATCGGTTACATAGCGCAGGCAGTGGATCAGAGTTTCGCCGGAGGCAATGATATCGCCGATCATAAGGGTGCTGTCCGGCACCATGGTAAGCTTGCTGTACTTGATCTCCAGTCCTGCGATCTCGTCCTCCTGGAACACACGCTCGCTGGACAAAAAGCTGATGTCGTGTACGCGGATGTGCTCGCGATAGCAGCTCTCCTCAAGAGGATAGTTCAGGGCACCGCGAAGAATGGACAGGATGTTGGCTGTTGTCACCTTCTTCTGTTCCTTGAAATAGTAAAGCATCTGTGAGGTAGCAGGGATCAGGCAGTGGTAAACCTCATAGCCTACAACCTCCGGTGTGTTCATCAGTTTTCTTGTCTCCGCCTCTGATACCACATAGTATTCGTTCACATAGTCTCCGCCTGCCAGCTTGTAGCAGTCCACACCCTGATCAGAAAATTCTCTGACCAGTCTTACGTTTTCCCAGTTTTTCATCTGTCGTTTTCCAAACCCTTTCTCGCTTTTTCCGTAAAAAAGGCCCTCTTTTGCGTCGATCACATATTGGTTCCAGCAAAAGACAGCCTGTTTTTTTAACAAAGATGATATGATGAATAGGCTTTATTGTCAAGTGAAAATCCAGGAAATTTTTCTTTCCAGGATTCCTGTCTTGCCACTTTTTCCAGAGTCTGCTAAAATCAAGGGAGAATTTTATACTTTACAGAAAGCGAGGACCTTTTTTATGGAAAAGATTACCAGTTTTACAATAGACCACATCAAGCTTCAGCCGGGAGTGTATGTTTCCCGCAAGGATCCGGTTGGAAACAGCGTGATCACCACTTTTGACATCCGCATGACTTCCCCCAATGAGGAGCCTGTGATGAATACTGCAGAACTTCACACCATTGAGCATCTTGCAGCTACTTTTCTTCGCAACCACAGGGAATTCGGCCCTAAGATGATCTACTGGGGACCTATGGGCTGCCGTACCGGAAATTATCTTCTGCTGAACGGGGATTATGAATCTAAGGACATTGTGCCGCTTATGATCGAAACTTTTGAGTTTATCCGGGATTTCGAGGGCGAGGTGCCGGGCGCGTCTGCAAAGGACTGTGGAAACTACCTGGACATGAACCTTGGCATGGCAAAATATCTTGCAAAGAAGTTTCTGGATGAAGTGCTTTACGATATTAAACCGGACAGACTGGTTTATCCAGAGTAAACCAGTTTCCGAAAATCAGTTTCTTCGCATCTTCGGAAACTACAGAACATATTTGCATTCAGGTCATGAATCTGCATATTCATGCAGTTGAATCAGAAGCAAATTCAAAACTTTCATGAAAAATGCCAGATGAGCAAATCACAAACACTGTGATTCCTACCCATCTGGCATTTTTTATTTCGTTCTCTTCAAAGCATCAGCCTTCTGTGGAAGCGTCAACTGCCTGATCTGCACCGACATCTGCGGCTCCATCCGCTGCGCCTGCGTCTGCAGCTACTGCACTTACATAATCACCGGATACATATGCGGTCTGTCCCTCATAGGAAACCTCAACCCATCCATTGTCACACACACCTGTGCTAGTAAGCTGTGTGCCGTTTGCCACGCTGGCAACCAGAGCTGCATCTGTGCTTGCATCTGCACGAAGGTTTACATCTGCATTGGCAACGTAAGTACCATCCTGTTTGGTTACGTTCACGCCGCTTGCAGTCTGTACGACTACAACCTCAGGTGTAGGTGTTACCTCTGGAGTAGGTGTTGCCTCCGGGGTAGGGGTTGGAATCGGAGTAGGGGTAGCCTGTATAACAGTAACGGTTGCTCCTGCGCCTTCCTCAAATCCGCATCCCGGGATGCAAAGTGCTGCGCCAAGAAGCAGAGCAGCCAAACCTGCTTTTCTCATAGTATTATTCCTCCTTTACAAAGCATCACTGCCTTGGATTCATGTTACTGTCCACTCCATGCACAGTAACGGATTGATTCTTCTGTTATGAAAGTCAGCTGCCTCCCATCAGCAGCCGCATACTCTTTTTGCGAATCGTTACAATTAATATACAGTATTATTACAAAATATGCAAGTCCTAAGTGAAGGGAACTGCTTACACCCGCTCGAATACCACCGTTACCTGGCCGCCGCAGATCATGCCAAGGCTGTCTTTGCCGTCGGCGGTGAGGGCGTAGTGCTTCACTTCTTTGTCCTTCACTTCCGGGCAGTGGTTGATGGCTTCGAATTCTACCTTGCCGCCGCCAATGCTGCCTTCGATATGGCCGGATGGCTCCACAAACATTTTGCTGCCTACTCCTCTTGGGGAGGAACCGGATTTCTCGGCAATGGTCACCATTACGCCATGGCGGCCCTCCTGTACTGCTGCCTCTACCTTTTCATCGCAGTAGGCGCTGTAGTGCTGATTTTTCACCTTGACAATCTCTGCCATAATGCTGACTGCAATTTCCTCGGGAAGCTGTCCGCCAAGAGGAATTCCGATGGGGGCATGAACCTGATCAAGTTCTTCCAGGGAATAGCCCTCCTTCAGGAGATTTTCCCGGGTGATCCGCACTTTATTTTTGCTGCCAATCATTCCCAGATACTCATAAGGACGCTTCAAAAGCCTGCGAAGGCAGTCGGCATCTCCAAGATGGCCTCTTGTCAGGATCACGTAATAGGCGTTTTCATAGGGAACAATGTACTGATCCAAATCCTTGAAATCCCCGTAAACCAGCTCGTCTGCCTCCGGGAAGCGCTCTTTTGTCACAAAATCTTCTCTGTCATCCATGATGGTCACATGAAAGCCCAGCATTTTTCCCAGATGGGCGGTAGGCTGGGATACGTGACCGCCGCCGAAAATAGCAAGCCTTGGATTTTTGCGATAGTCTTCCACGAAAATCCGAATGCCGTCGGCAGTTATGACTTTTGTTTCTCTAGCATCGTTTAACAGTGGGAGATATTTTTCCCAGATTTCTCTGTCTTCTTCCTGTTCTGGAATCAGGCTCTTCTCCTGCGCTGCTGCATCTGGATTTCCAGGCTGTCTCACAATACACTTTTTCCCCATGTCCGGACCATCCAGAATGATCGCTGTCTTGATCCGCCCTTTTTCTTCCAGTATTTCATAAATTTTATTATACACGACACTTCACCTCATTTTCAAAATTTCATTGCACCTTTCTTTTTCGTATATTATAATACATCGGGAGGAATTTTCACAATGAAGAAAAAAAGAATTATGACCAGTTTTCCGGTCCGGATTCTGGCGGTAAGCATCCCCGGCCTGCTTGCGGGGCTGTTTTTCAACGCCACCCGTACCATGGGATTCACATCCGGCGCACTGAATCTGGTTGTTACAACACGTTATGTACTTAGCCAGCTGATTGCATTTCTGGCACCTCTTATTATTATCGGGCTGATGGCATCCTCCATCATTTCCGTAAAAAAAGATCCCACGCCAGCCACCAAACCTGTGATCCGCATTACTTATATTTCCATGCTGGGGGCGGCTGCGTTTTCGGCGGTGCTTGGATACCTGATCATCCCAAGGCTTCCGGTTTCCACAGACAGCTTGTCCTTCCGCTTTTTGCCGGACACCCTGTTTGAGCTTCCCATTCCGGCACCGGTTTCCGCTTTAAGTGCACTTGTGCTTGCCATCCTGCTGGGATTCGGAGCCTGCTGGACCAATGCGGTGCGCACCAAGGAGCTGCTCAATGAGTTTCGGGGAATTACCCTTTCCCTGATGTCCAGGGTTCTGCTGCCGATTCTTCCAGCTTATATCGGACTTTCCCTGTGCACCCTTGCTTATCAGGGGTATTTCATTAAGTATCTGCCCCTTCTGCTTCTGACGCTGGTAATCGTGATTCCGGTGTATGGCATCTGGACTTTGCTCTTGTATTATTTTGCAGGCTCTTATTCCGGGGAAAAGCCCTGGAAAGTTCTGAAAGAATACCTGCCGGTCTGTAAGATGGCGCTGATGACCCGCTCTTCTGCAGCCACAGGCAAATATTCCCTGGAGGCAGCTTCTAAGTGTGAATGTCTGGAACAGGATCTTACAAAAGATGCACTTCCTCTTTTTACACAGATCCATCACTGCGGTTCTGTGCTTACAGAGGTATTTTTCGCGATGATGATCTCCAGGATTCTTTACGGTTCTGTTCCGGCACCTGGCACCATGGTGATTTTTTCCGTGCTTCTTGCTACCTGCTCCATTGGCACTCCGGGGCTTCCCTGGGGAACGGTGATGGTATCACTTGGAACCCTTACAGGAATCCTGAAATTCGGGGATTCGGGAGTGGCGCTGATGTTTGCGGTATTTGCCATCCATGACGGATTTGCGGCAGCCTGCAACATGACCTGTGACGGAGCGCTGGCACTGATCCTGACAGGATATGCGAAAAAGCGGGAAATTTCAAAAAACACAGATATATAAAAATATGCGCCCTTTGCGGCATAAGGTTTACCAAAAGCCACGCCGCAAAAGACGCATATTTTTTCTAAAACTTTTTCCAACAGGCTCTGGCAAAACTATGCCAGCGGCTGTCTCAATCCTCTCTTAATATAGGTTCCAAGCTTTTCCTGCACCAGTTTTCCATCCTCTACAGCCAGATTGCCGCGCAGGAATACTTTGTCAATATCCCCGTGGATTTCAAAGCCTTCGTATGGGTTATTGTCCGTATTGTATGCATGTGTTTTCGCGGAAATCACATTCTCTTTTTCCGGGTCAAACACCACGATATCTGCATCGCTGCCTTCTGCGATCACACCTTTATTGGGATACACGCCATACAGCTTTGCCGGATTTTCGCAGAGAAGCTGGCACATTTTCTCCACAGAGATCCTGCCGGTGCGCACGCCATAAGTATACAGAAGAGTTCCTCTTGTCTGAACCCCGGGAAGGCCTCCTGGAATCTTGGTGAAATCTTCTTTTCCCATTGCTTTTTGCGCCAGGGTAAAGCTGCACTGGTCAGTTGCAACCGTCTGGATCTGGCCCTCTGCAAGTGCCTTCCACAGGCAGTCCTGGTCCTCTTTCTTACGGATCGGAGGTGCGCACACATACTTGGCGCCTTCGAAATCCGGTTTGGAATACACACTGTCATCCAGTACCAGATACTGGGGACAGGTTTCTGCAAAGACAGTCTGTCCGTTTTCTCTTGCGCGAAGGATTTCCTCATAAGCCTTGCGGTTGGTAAGATGAACTACCATTACCGGTGCTTTTGCCTCCTTTGCGATCACCAGAAGTCTGTGGACAGCCTCAGCCTCCATAGTGTCTGGGCGCACCAGCGGATGATTTTCCGGACCTAATCTTCCTTCCGCTTTCGCCTCCTGGATCAGCGCATCGATCACTCCTGCATTTTCACAGTGAACGCCTGCGAAGCATCCTTTCTCATTCAGGGCCTTCACAATCTTGTAAAGATCCTCATCGTCCACGATCATAGCCGGATAAGTCATATAAAGCTTGAAGCTGGTAATTCCCTCATCAATCATATCCTGGATTTCTTTTTTGGTTTCCTCATTCCACTCTACAATAGACATATGGAAAGAATAGTCGCAGGAGCATTTACCATCTGCCTTTTTGTGCCATTTCGCGAGGCCTTCCTTTAAAGTATGTCCCCCTTTGTCCTGAGAAGCAAAATCAATGACCAGGGTGGTTCCTCCAAGGATAGCTGCCCTGGTTCCGGTTTCAAAGTCATCTGCTGTTACCGTTCCGGCAACCTCCAAGTCAAAATGTGTATGTCCGTCAATAAAGCCCGGAAACAAAAGCTTTCCGGTTACGTCCACCACCTTGGCGTCCTGCTCAAAAAGCGACTCTCCCACGCGGATGATCTTCTCTCCTTCCACCAGCACGTCCAGCTTTTTCCCGCCTGTACCTGATATTACCGTTCCGTTTTTTAAGAGATATTTCATAATCCGTCCCCCATTTCCATTATTTCTATTAGTAAATATAACATATGTTTTCACTGCGTTCAAGAAAGCTGGCACGAATTTTTTTCAGTGTGCAACAATTTTTTTGCAAAACATCTTTTTATTTCCATCCAGGCATGTTATGATATAAGAAACATACGGTAACATCCTGCACTTAAAATAATGATATAATAGTAATTGCAGACAGGATCTGAAGTCTCTTTGAAAAACTCAGGATCCAAAGCAGTTGCAAAAGATATTTACATAACAGGAGGGTAAATATGGGAAGATTAACTGTCTTACAGCAGATTGCTCAGGATATCGCTGCGGAGTTCGGAGCAGACTGCGAAGTGGTAATCCATGATCTGAAAACACAGGAGCCTGAACACTCTATTATTTATATTGTAAATGGTCACGTGACCGGACGAAATGTAGGCGACGGACCATCTGATGCTGTTTTTGACGGAATCCGGCAGAAAAGACGAGGGGACAGTGCACCTGCAGATCACAACGGTTACCTGATGAAGACCGCAGACGGCAAAATCCTTAAATGCAGCACATCCTATATTAAAGACGATGACGGCAGCCTTCATTACGTATTTGGTATTAACTATGATATTACCAAGCTGACTATGATCAACAGTGCATTGAATGATCTGATCACACCTACGGACAAGGAGGAGAAGCCTAAGCAGATCACCCACAGCGTCAATGACCTGCTTGACCGTCTGATTGAGGAATCTGTAAGTCTGGTTGGAAAGCCTGTTGCTCTTATGAATAAAGAGGATAAGGTTACTGCCATACAGTTTTTAAATGACTCCGGAGCTTTCCTTATCACGAAATCCGGAGATAAGGTAGCTAATTATTTCGGGATCTCCAAGTATACGCTGTACAGCTATATTGATGTGAATAAATAAGGTCTTACGACCACCGCCTATCCTGTTGGCCGACAGGATAGGCATTTTTTTCAAGCACAGCTTCATCGCCTTTGCAATGAAAAATCCCATAACATTTTTCTATTTATCAGTCGGCCATGACCTTCTGAGAGCCACATAGGATATTAAAAAGTTTGCAAGCCATCCAGCTGGTACAGCAAGCCAGACAAATGCAATGCCAAAACGCGGCGCAAAAATCAAAGCAACAGAAAGACGGATTGCCAGGTTCACCATATTTGCAATGAGAAATGGGCGCATGATTCCGAGACCACGAAGGACTCCATCGGTTGCCATTTTGATTCCCATAAAGATAAAGAAATAACCGAGCCATCTCATATAATCCCCAGATACCTGATAGGCCAGGGCTGTTCCGTCTTTACCAAGAAACAGCGAGGAAATTTGCGTGTGGAGCGTTTCAATTATAATGAAGGCAATGACTGCAAAACACACATCCAATACCAGTGCAGCCTGGTAGCCTTTTTTGATACGCTGTGGTTTATTTGCACCAAGGTTCTGGGAAACATATGGTGAAACCGCATTACCGATGGATACAAAAATCAGAGAAAAAACGTTCTCAACTCGCATCGTCGCCGAATACCCCGCGAGTGCCTGTGTACCGAAAGGATTTACAACTGCCTGCACGATCATCATGCCGATAGATACTGTAGACTGCTGCAGAACCGAAGGCACAGCAATTTGAAACATAGAAAGTAACTCCTGCCTGTCAAACCAGTCAAAGTGACTTTTATATCGCCGCATCCGATGGAAGAAAATCAAAAGTGAAAACACGGCAGAAATGCCTTGTGCAATCAAAGTTGCAAGCGCCGCACCGAACACGCCGAGATCAAGGCCGGCTACCATCCAAAGATCCATAAAGATATTTAAGATTGACGAAAATATCAGGAGTCCCAGTGGAATTTTTGATTCTCCTATAGAAGTAAACATCGTTGAAAGAATGTTATACATAAACAGGAACGGAAAGCCCACAAAATAGACACGCAAATACAGCACTGCGTCATCCAGTATATCGGCAGGGGTTTGCAGTGCGCTCATCATCGAGCGGGAAAAACAAAAGCCAAAAACACCAAGGACTATGCTTAGAATTAAAAAGCTAATCAAGGACGTTGACACAATGGTTTTCATTTTTCCATACTCCCTGGCACCAAAGTAACGGCTCACGAGTACACCGGCGCCGACACCTGCACCCAGCGCCACACAAATAAAAACATTGGTCAGTGCTGCACAGGCACCAACAGCTGCAAGTGCGGAGGAACCCACAAACTGACCGACGATGATGGAATCAGCCATATTATATATTTGCTGAAAAAAGCTGCCTAGAATCATCGGCATTGCAAAAACCGTCAGCGCTTTAAGAGGCGCATCTATAATCAAATACTCATCTTTTGACATTATCTTACTCTTTCCTCCATCCGAATCAATTTTATATCTTCTAAATGCAAGCTATAAGTTACGTTATGTAACAATTATAGGTAGCTATAACAGTCAAGTCAAGCTTCTGTTTACTTTTAGTAATATGAATGATATGATATTTAAGAAAAAATGATATCCAGCGAATATTATTCTACAGGAGGAATACTTATGTACCTGGACGGTTTAGATAAACTGGATCAGAAGATTATCCAGTTACTGATAGAAAATGCACGCATCTCTTACTCTGATATTGGTGAAGAAATCGAGATTTCCAGAGTCGCAGTAAAAGCCCGGATTCAGGCTTTGGAGAAAAAAGGCGTAATTGAAGAATATACAACGATAATAAATCCACAAAAAATCAGCGGTGCTGTGTCATGCTATTTTGAGATTGAAACAAAACCTGAGCATCTGCCACAGGTAACAAATCTATTATACCAAAATGATATAGTTACACAAATTTACCGTGTCACTGGAAGGGACAGGCTTCATGTACATGCCGTTGCTTCATCTAGTGATGAAATGGAGCTCTTTCTGCACAATGTCATTGATCCTCTGCCTGGTATTGTCAGCTGCAGCTGCAATACAATCTTATCACGTATTAAAGATATTAAAGGGTTACGCCTATAGAATATGTAAAAAAAGGCACTCCCCGGCATACTGCGGACGTTTCCTTGAAGTAAAATCTATTGCAGTCACACGTCCTTGCTGTCCCTATTATAAGTCATGCCGGGGAGAATTGCCTATCTTAATTATTAAATTGTATGTCTTTTAAATACGGGCTACACCGGTTCTCTTTGCTGCCTCAGCAACCGCTTTGGCTACTGCCGGTCCTACTCTCTTATCAAATGCCTTCGGAATGATATATTCCGGAGAAAGTTCCTCATCTGTGATCAGATTAGCAAGTGCTTCAGACGCTGCCAGCTTCATCTCATCATTGATCTCTTTTGCTCTCACATCAAATGCACCACGGAAGATTCCAGGGAAAGCAAGTACATTGTTAATCTGGTTCGGGAAATCACTTCTTCCTGTAGAAACAACTTTTGCTCCGCCTGCCTTTGCGTCATCCGGGAAGATCTCCGGAGTCGGGTTTGCACATGCAAAAACAACTGCATCTTTATTCATGGTCTTAACCATCTCTGTTGTAACGGCACCTGGTGCGGAAACACCGATAAATACATCTGCGCCGACCAGCATATCTGCAAGAGAACCGGATTTTTTAGCCAGGTTGGTAACTTTAGCCATTTCATCTTTGATCGGATTCATACCTTCCGGGCGTCCCTCATAGATTGCACCCTTTCTGTCGCAGAGGGTGATATTCTTAAATCCGGCTGTAAGAAGCAGACGTGCAATAGAGATTGCTGCTGCTCCGGCTCCGTTCATTACAATACGGACATCCTCTTTCTTCTTGCCAACAACTTTAAGTGCATTGGTAAGACCTGCCAATGTAATGATCGCAGTACCATGCTGGTCATCATGGAAGATCGGAATATCACATTTTTCTTTCAATTTCTTCTCGATTTCAAAACATCTCGGTGCGGAAATATCTTCCAGGTTTACTCCACCGAAGGAACCGGAGATCATATAGATTGTATTTACAATTTCGTCCACATCGTTGCTTTTAATGCAGAGCGGGAATGCATCCACATCACCAAATGCCTTGAAAAGGACACATTTTCCTTCCATAACCGGCATTCCGGCTTCCGGTCCGATATTTCCAAGTCCAAGAACAGCAGAACCGTCTGTAACTACCAGACACATGTTCCATCTTCTTGTGAGTTCGTAGGATTTGTTTACGTCCTTCTGGATTTCCAGACAAGGCTGTGCAACTCCAGGTGTATAAGCAAGTGACAGATCATCCTTATTTTCTACAGGTACTCTTGTTACAACTTCAATCTTACCTTTCCATTCTCCATGCAGTCTTAAAGATTCTTTTGCATAATCCATTTCTGTTGTCCTCCCTGGTATTTTCTAATCTCATCTATTAATAGTTTCCTGTAAAGAATTTGCTGTCTTTTGGAAGCTCATATCCATCAAAATATTTATCAAAGTCAAGTTTGAGATATCCACACAGATTAGCAAGTTCGACCATCGTATTATCGTTTACAGGTAATCCATGCTCTCTTCTTTCTTTTTCTGCAAAAACTTCTTTTTCACCATGTGTATAAATACGGTCTTTGCCTTCTGCCTTCGGGCTTTCTCTCAAAGCTTCCAGGTATTCTGAAAAATGTCTGCGGATTGCCTGAGGATCACCAAATAAAGCCGGATCGATTGCCATAAATCCATGGCAGATTCCTGTTTTATCCGGGAATGTGCAGCAATGATCCGAAGTGACACCCATGGAAAGAATGGAACTGAACAGTTCACACAGCATACCATATCCATATCCCTTGTGGCTTCCTGTAACTTCTTCATTTCCACCAAGAGGCATGATTCCGCCACCCTTCTTTGCAACAATATTGGCAAGGACATCCGGTGCATCTGTGCTTGCATGACCATCTTTATCCAGCGCCCATCCATCAGGAAGCGGTTTCTCCATTTTGTTGTACATTTCGAGTTTTCCTCTTGTAACTACCGTGGTAGAACAGTCAAAGAAAAACGGATACGGGTCTGCCGGCATAGCTACTGCAATTGGGTTTGAGCCAAGCATGGCTTTTTTGCCAAACGTAGGAACCATAATAGCCTCTGAATTGGTGCAGGCCATTCCCAAAAGTCCCTCATCGCACGCCATCTTTGCATAATATCCGGCAATACCGAAATGATTGGACTCACGGACAGTTACAATTCCAACTCCGGTTTTTTTGGCTTTTTCGATGGCTTTTTTCATTGCATAAACGGAAATAAGCTGTCCCATTCCATTATGGCCGTCAATCACTGCAGATATCGGTGTTTCAAATACAACTTCAGGCTTCGCCTGCGGATGGATCGTTCCCTTTTCGATTCCCTTATGATAACGCACCATTCTCTGCATACCATGACTTTCTATTCCATAAAGGTCAGCCGTAAGAAGCACATCCTTGATCTGATTGCTTTCTTCCTCTGTAAAACCAAACGCCTTGAATACGTCTCCGCAAAAATGATTCAGTGTCTCATATGACCATTTCACATATCCCATTGTTTCGTCCCTCTTTCCGGCATTGCCAGTTTTGTTTATTGGCATTACCAATTTGTATTTTGATTATACCACTGGTATTACCAAAACGCAATAGAGGTCATATCAATTTATCCTGTAAAAATGCCTAAAATTTCTCAGGATTTTTTTTGCATTTCTTCCATATAGCGTTCAATCGTATCCATATGTTCGGACATACATCGTTCCGCCTGTTCTGCATCTCCGTTGATGATCGCCTCAACAAGCCGATGATGCTGGTCATCAACCTCTTTGGCAGAATTATTCTTTTTCATAATGTAGTCTCTCGTCCCGGAAACAATATTCTCAGTCAGCTGATCCGCTGCCGCAAGGACACTGTAAACCATCGGGTTATCTGCGATCTTTGCAATCTTCTGGTGAAGTTCGCGATCCAGTTCACCCCGTATCTTTTCATCTTCTGCTACGTCCAGCCGTGCAAGAATCACCCTTAATTCTGCTGCATCCAGCGGTGTGCACTTTCTCGCTGCAAGAATTGCTGCTTCTCTTTCCAGTGCCGCACGGAACTGCTGATTCTGGCGCAGATATCCATGATTTAATTTAAAAAGTATGGATAAGGGTTCGATCAGCCAGGTATCCAGATCCTCCGTAATATAATTCCCGCCTCCCGGCACCGGCTTTACTATTCCCAACAGTTCCAGTGCTCTCAGAGCTTCTCTGACTGCCGGTCTGGACACTCCCATGGTCTCCGCCATTGTCCGCTCTGCCGGAAGGGCAGCTCCCGCTTTGAGATTGCCATTCTGAATGTTCTCTATGATCTGATTTAAAATCCCGTTAAAAGCCCGTTCATCCCCAATTTCTTTAAACATACTCCATGCCTCCACATCCCATTTCCGTCCGTATATTCTTACAGACGGTATTATTTTTACTGTCTTTCCCATACAATTTATTTTGGGTACAACTGCACAGTATGGCAGTTATTTCTTATTCATATACATTATCAAAATACAAAGGTGCTTATTCTTGCAACAACCAATCAGCTATGTCGTGAATCTCGATTCCTTCATAGCTATATTTTGAATGTTTGGTTCGAGCAATAATCATTTTCGGATAAGCACCTCAGATCTGAAGCAGACTGACCTTATTAGTAGAAATCAATGAAGATAATATTGATGTATTGTTTTCATATAGTCACCCACTTTCAAAAATTGAAAGTTCTTCATTTCTTGAAACTGCTCCAATGTATTTATTATATTGTCTGTTAATAACATATGCAAGATGCCTCTATAAAATAATAATACCGGTACTAGATATCAAGATCCCGCACTGGTTTATTGATTGCTCTCTGGTCTCCATTGCAATACTTCATAATCACTTCTTATTCCTGAGACAATGTTTCCAAATATATTTTTCTTATGTGAACGATTTTAAAATTATCAATATACATCAGTTTTTTTCGATTTCTCAACCAGCTTTACGGCAGAATCTCAAGCCAGTAGCCATCTGGATCTACGATGAAATAAATTCCCATTGCTTCATTTTCGAAGCAAATGCATCCCATCTCTTTGTGCTTTTTGTGTGCTGCCTCGTAATCCTCTGCCTGGAATGCCAGGTGTAATTCGCATTCACCCAGATTATATGGCTGTGGATGATCTTTAAGCCAGGTAAGTTCCAACTCAAAATCACTTACATCGTTGCTCAGATACACAATGATAAAATCATCTGTAGTCTTTCTTCTCACTTCGTGCAGATCAAGAGCCTCGTTGTAAAATTTAATAGATCGCTCCAGATCTGACACATTGTAGTTTTCGTGAATCATCTTAAACTTCATAATTCTTCTTCTTTTGTACATTCTGTGTTTTTAATTCGTGACTTATATTGTGGGCATTCAGTAATAAACCGCTTAATTACACTGGCATCATTCCAGTAATGCATTGGAAAAATGACATTGCAATCTACATTTTTAAGGAAATACAGGATTCCGTCAGCATAGTGATCTCCCTGCCTCGGATCTAAGGGGACAAATGCAGCGTCAAAATGCATACCCTTGATTTTGCTGATCTCCGCACGATATGCTGAAGTAAGTCTCTGATTGTCAGCTTTCGGCTCACCATCCCAATACCAGTCGTTTAAGTCACCGGCATGATAAATGGTGCCTTCCTTTGTTTTAACAATAAATGCTACACCACTATCGTTAGATAGCAATGTATCGACTTGGGTGCCAT
>ERZ1106915.121-NODE-121-length-124604-cov-9.017937_pt1 | contig 124604 bp, 102 predicted proteins | sample MGYA00403653_ERZ1106915 | MGnify/ENA primary metagenome ERZ1106915 (study PRJEB35170, sample SAMEA104062404) | human gut metagenome | biome: human gut; feature: human-associated habitat; material: faeces | place: Denmark | collected 2012-06-06 ...
ATTCAGAAATACAACAGGATTTACCGTATCCAGATGCCGAAAGTTACCCCTCATGCGTTGAGACATACGTTCTGCAGTCGATGCTTTGAAAAGGGAATTACCCCAAAGGTTGTTCAGCAGCTCATGGGACATGCTCATTATTCCACAACAATTGATATATACACACATATATCAGAAGAGATGATGGGAAATGAATTGGAGAAATTCAAAGTAGCAATGAATGCCTGATGGACGGCTGCTTACGAAGAGAAGTTTTCGTAAGACTTCGTAAAATAAATCCTACGAAAATGATAAAAACCTTTACGAAAATAATGACAAGGCGGGTATCGGGGGTAGAAAAATAGTAAAAAAGTTGTACGAAAAAAAGCTTCGTAAAATAAAAATGAAATGAAGCAAAGCTGCTAGTGGAAAACACGAAAATAGTCAGTAAGTAAGCCACTTTTGAGGGTTGAGTCCAAGAGGCTCAGGTTCAAGAAGTTGCAAAACAGATGGGCATGTAAGCGAAGCTTGCACTTCAAATTAAATAAGATTTTTTAAAGGCTCTGAAAGCCTTATAAACACTTTATTCTCTGGTGATTATAAGTTTTTCGGAGCTTTTTTCTATGGAAAAAGGGAAATATAGGCAGTCTGTACCACCTGCATCCTGCAATTTTTTTCGTAGATTACTGATGTGCTTCTTAAGCGAACGTTCTGTGCAGTCTTGTGTATCCAGGCTTAAGTGACCGATCGACAATGACTGTCTCTCTGTCTGTATTTCATTTCCGAAGCTGAACAGTAATCCGTGCAAGAAGTTCTTTTATTTCAAACGGTTTGGTCATATAGTCAGCAGCATCACCGAGCAAAAGATTCAACATCAATCTTGGCACTGAGGACAATTACAGGAACATTCTGAATCTAGGGCAGAACTTCTGCCAGCATATCTCCAATCGAAATATCATCATCAATAATTTCTATGGTTTTCATTTTTTCCTCATTTTCTCCAATTATGGATTGCGGTGTGATCATTGGAACACAGCTTGCCATCTGTCTCTTGTTGCGGGAAAAATTATTATCAGACATATAAACGCAGGATCAAGTTTCAGAGGTGGTGTTTAAAAACTCCCCGATGAGTATCGGGGAGAAATATTATTCGTATAGAGTTACCAGAAATTCAGAAGGAAAAAAAACCGATACACAGATGAATCGTCTTTACTTAGAATAAGTTTGCATGAATCAACCGGTTACGAATCTGTGGTCCCAATATCATAGCAAGAACCATTTTGATTAAATCTCCCGGAATAAACGGGATGACACCTGCCATCAATGCGGCCAACAGATCCATGTGTGCTTCATATGCCAGACATGCAGTACCAAAGGCATAGCATACAACATGATAAAGCAAAGCAATCTGTTATTAATCTTGCGGTTAATTACCATTCCTGCTATGATAGCCATTGGAATAAATCCAATAAGATAACCGCCTGTCGGTCCAAACAGTTTTCCAGGACCACTGGTAAATCCGGAAAATACAGGAACTCCCACCAGTCCGATCAGTAGATACACCAGATAGCTGATGGTCCCTCTTTTTACCCCCAACATATACAGTACAAAATAAATAGCCAAGTTCGTCAGTGAAATCGGTACCGGCCCGATTGGCAGTGAAAAAGGTGCCAGCACACAGATTACTGCGGTCATTACTCCAATCGCAGCAATCTGCTGAATGGAAAATTTTTCTTTTGTATTAACTGTAAGATTACTCATTTTTTTAAGCCATCTTCCTGTGATAATTTCTTTCACAAGGTTTCTCATAATCCCTACTCCGAAGCTGTAATAAACCATCTAATGTAATTCGATTTTATCATTGACTTGGAGAAATAGCAAGTTGATTGAGGAGTGACCAGGGTCACCCTGCCCCGCTATACATGCATCAGTTTTTTCCGAAACTGCGAAGGCGAACAGTGGTTATACATCTGAAAACTCCGATTAAAATTACTGACAGAAGAGAATCCCGAGGCCAGTGCAATATCAGTGATTGAGATTTTGGAATCGGTCAGCAGTTCTTCTGCGTGGCGGATACGCTGGCGTGTGAGGTATTCTTGGAAGGTTATTCCTGTAAATTCTTTAAAAAGTCTGGAAAAATGATATTTACTGAATCCTGCGATTTCTGCAGCCTGTTCAAGTGTCAGATTTTCCCGAAATGAGGTATCGATATACTGACAGACCGTTGTGAATTTTTCCATGTATTCTCTGCGGGAGGAAAAGGATACATCGGTAAATCGAGGAGTATGTTCGAAATTATGGCGTACTAGCAGAAGAACAATCTGAATAACAGCAGAGGATACCCAGGTATCGGCCAGATAATTACTTTTTTCAGCCTCCCGGATGATTTCCTTGAATTTTGCAGACACTTCCTGAAAGAGTTCCGGACAGGAAGCCGGCGTAAGGCAAACAGCTTCCGGTAACAGCAGCAGTGCGCTTCCCATACCGGGTATAGAATAAAAAAGCGACAATGGTGCCTGAAAAATCAGGCGCTTACCGGTGGCAGGCGCCTGCAGTGAATGAATTTCCCCACTGTTGATAAATAACAGATCAAGGGGATTTAGTGTGTAGCACTCATTTCCTATTACGGCCTGATAGCCGTTTTCTAAAGGCATGATAATTTCAATACTTGTATGCCAGTGTGGCGGATAATCTTCAGTCTCCTGATTTTTCATCAATCGAAACTGTGAAGAACCATATGCAATCGTTTCTTTCATTCCTTTGAGATCTTCAATCATAGTAAAAGATAATCCCTTTCAAAAATAGCAAAATATAGGAAAAGTATAGCAAGAATCAATAAGGAAAACAATAGATTCTTTTTTATAATATAGAAAATGAACAAAAAAGGAGATTACTTATGGCTAAAACATTTAGAGAACGGGCGGAAGAACTTGTAGCACAGATGACGCTGGAGGAGAAGGTTTCCCAGACACTTCACGGAGCGGCAGAAATCGAGAGACTGGGAATTCCCAAATATAACTGGTGGAATGAGGCACTTCACGGAATTGCTAGAACGGGAACAGCGACATTATTTCCACAGGCAATTGGTCTGGCTGCATCTTTTGATGAAGAACTGGTTGCGGAGATGGCTGATATCATTGCCACTGAAGGACGTGCAAAATATAATATGCATGTGAAATATGGTGACAGAGACATCTATAAAGGCTTAACATATTGGGCACCTAATGTAAATATTTTCCGTGATCCGCGCTGGGGAAGAGGTCATGAAACGTATGGTGAGGATCCCTATCTTACATCACGCCTGGGCGTGCGGTTTATTCAGGCACTTCAGGGAGATGATCCTGTATATATGAAGGCAGCAGCCTGTGCAAAGCATTTTGCTGTACATTCCGGACCGGAAGGAGAGAGACATTATTTTAATGCTGTTGCATCCAAACAGGATATGTATGAGACTTATCTGCCGGCATTTAAAGCCTGTGTGCAGGAAGGAAAAGTAGAAGCTGTGATGGGTGCATATAACAGGACAAATGGAGAACCATGCTGCGGCAGTAAGACACTTCTGCAAGATATTTTGAGAGAAGAATGGGGATTTGAGGGGCACGTTGTCAGTGACTGCTGGGCAGTGCGTGATTTCCATGAAAATCATCATGTAACAAATGCACCGGTGGAATCCGTAACGATGGCTATGAATCACGGTTGTGACTTGAATTGTGGTTGTACATACCCTCATCTGGTTCAGGCAGTACGTGAAGGAAGAGTTGATGAAAAACGAATCAATGAGGCGGTCATCAATCTTTTCACCACACGTATGAAGCTTGGTATGTTTGAAGAACCGGGAACAGTTCCATTCGATAGTATTCCTTATACAGAAAACGACACACCGGAACATAACCGTATAAACGAAAAGATTTCTGAAAAAACTCTGGTTCTTCTGAAAAATGAAGGAGGACTTCTTCCTCTGAATAAGAATAATATGAAAACCATCGGAGTCATCGGGCCAAATGCCAATAGCAGAGCAGCACTTGTGGGTAACTATGAGGGAACTGCTTCCCGTTATGTAACCGTTCTTGAAGGAATTCAGGATTATGTAGGCGATGATGTTCGTGTCATGTACTCGGAAGGATGTGCTTTATTTAAAGACCGTGTCTGTGTTCTCTCAGAACCAAACGATCGTCTGGCTGAAGTGAAAGGCGTATGCGAGGCCAGTGATGTGGTTATTGTCTGCCTTGGATTGGATGCTACACTGGAAGGTGAAGAGGGCGATACAGGAAATGAATTTGCCAGCGGTGACAAACCGGATCTGAACTACCCGGGGCTGCAGAATGAAATCCTCAAAGCGGCATATGAAAGTGGAAAACCGGTGGTTCTCGTTTCATTGACCGGAAGTGCTATGGATCTTAGCTGGGCTGACGAGCATATTCCGGCTATCGTACAGGCATGGTATCCTGGATCAAGAGGTGGAGAGGCTGTGGCACGTTTGTTGTTTGGAGAGTGTTCACCGGAAGGTAAACTGCCGGTAACCTTCTATCGTTCCGTGGAAGAACTGCCGGAGTTTACGGATTATTCCATGAAAGGAAGAACTTACCGTTATATGGAACAGGAAGCGTTATATCCCTTTGGCTATGGACTGTCATATACAGAGTTCAGTCTGTCAGAACCTGAGATTACAGTTTACGAAGGAGATAAGGTGTCCGAAACAGGAATCATCAGAAAGGGTACAGGAATGACTGTACGGACAGTGATTCGAAATATCGGTAAGATGGCCGGAGGAGAAACCGTACAGGTTTATGTAAAATCCTGCTGTGACGGAACTCCAAATCCCCAGTTAAAGGCTTTGAAAAAGGTATTTCTGAATCCGGGCGAGGAGCAGGAAGTCGTTCTGACTTTAAAACCGGAAGCTTTCGAACTGTTTGATATCGATGGCGCTGCACAGATTCTATCCGGTGAATACTGTGTTTATACAGGCACTTCACAGCCGGATAAAAGAAGTAAGACCCTGACAGGAAAAGGTGGATTTGTCAATACATTCGCAGCTGAAGTGTAAAACTGCGGTCTGGAAAGGAGCATGGGAAAAGTGATGAGATTATCTTCGTTAATCAGTGACGAGATGATTCTCCAGCGAGATGTAGAAAACAGTATCTGGGGATATGGTGAAAAGGGAAGAACGGTAGAACTGTCTTTTGAAAATTTTCAGGTTAAAACCATCTGTGCTGATGACGGATACTTTGAATTGATGATACCGGAAATGCCTGCCGGCGGTCCGTGGGAGTTCAGGATGACAGATGGGGAAGAAGAACTTGTGATTCATGATGTACTGTTTGGTGATGTATTTCTTCTGGGATGGCAGTCTAATATGGAACTGCCCATTGAGCGGGTGATGGACCGGTATGCAGATGAAATTCTGCATACTTCAGAGGATGAAATCCGTATGTTCGAAGTCCCCAAGGAATATGTATTTGGAGAAAAACGTCAGGAATTGGAAAAGGGCTGCTGGATTAAAGCGAAGGGAGAAGAACTGCAGCTGTTTAGTGCTGTGGGATATTTTGCTGCAAAAGAAATTCATGATAGGGAAAGAATACCGGTTGGACTTCTGCAGACTGCTGTGGGAGGTACACCGGTGAAATCCTGGTGTAGCGAGGAGACTGTTACAGCTCTGGGTTATGATGCTGTGGAGATTCAAGAATGCCGGCAGAAGGAATATCCGGAAGCAACCATCAAAGCGGAAGAAGAAAGAGAGCTTTGGTGGAGAAAAGAGGCGTTGAAAGAATCGGGTATGGATTATGCGGCAGATAATAAGGGCAGTTTTTGTATTCCTGGTTTCTTTGAAAATACTGTGTTGGATCAGTTTTATGGAGGATTGCGCTTTACAAAAACTTTTGTGCTGGATGAAAAAGATAAACCGGAAAAAGGAAAAGCTATTCTTTATTTCGGTGCTATGATTGATGCAGATAAGATTTTAATTAATGGCACATTGATCGGAGAGACGGAATACCAGTACCCACCCAGAATTTATCGGATACCGGAGGGAATTCTTCATGCAGGAGAGAATATCATCGAAGTTAAATTGATGGTTTTCAGACAGGAAGGAGGATTTGTACCTGGAAAGGTGTATGAACTTTGTTATGGCAGCAATCTGGAGAAAAAGGTATCTCTTTCCGGTGACTGGAATTATGAAATCATCCACCGGATGGAATCGCTGCCGCAGATGACATTTTTCCAGTTTAAAGCATGTGGACTTTATCAGGGAATGCTCTATCCCATCAGAAGATGGAAAATCAAAGGATGTTTCTTCTATCAGGGTGAATCCAATACCGGGCGGCCGGAAACCTATGAGGAGGAATTTAGCACGATGATCGAGGAATGGAGAACCCTCTGGCAGATGCCGGATATGCCGTTCATTTTTGTGCAGCTGGCAGGATTTTCTGATGGAAAACTTCATACGGACGGCATACAGTGGGCAAGACTTCGTGAGGCTCAGAGAAAAACAGCCGGTTTGCCGTATGCCATGATGGTACAGGCTTATGACTTGGGAGAATACAACGATCTGCATCCTACCGATAAGAAAACAGTCGGCGTACGTGCGGCACTTGCGGCAGAAACATTAATTTATGGCAGAAACGTATCATACCGAAATCCGGAGCTTGCTGCAGCCATTAGAAATACTGGAAGTATAAAGTTTGTTTTCGAACCGTCAGGCATTGTATTGCATACAGAGAAAAGAACTCCGGATCTGAAAGAAGTACCGGGAGTTTCTCTGCGACAGGATAAGAATGAACCGGTCAGAGGTTTTGATATTATTTGTAAAGATGGAAGCCGTAAAGCAGCCGAGGGAAAACTGACAGGAGAAAATACTGTCGAAGTATCCATAACGGAAGATACCGTTGGAGTATCCTATGCATGGAATGACTGTCCGTGGGAAGCAAATTTATACAGCGATGAGGAATTGCCGGTAGTTCCTTTCCAGATTATATTTCAGGAGATATCATAAGAAATGAAAATATTTGATGGTGGGTACTGTGTACCTTTTCTAGTAGAGTAAGATGCTTATGAGGATGTAAAAATGAAGATGGCTGCCGATATCCGGTGAGAATGTATGTGGAACCTTTTGGAAAACCTCGCCTGATGGTTTCACGTACAGATGATGACAGAATCCTTGTGAAAAATTATGGGGTCTGTGAATCACTGGAAATCCGAGATTTTCTCTATGCGGGAAACCGTGAGGTTATCATTGAAGTGGCGAATGACGGTGAGGGTTCTTTTCTCTGTGAAATAGAAGCAGAACCCTGCAAATGGCTGAAACTGGAAATGAGCAGCAGAGAGGTAAAAGATCAGGAAATTCTCAAGCTGATTTGCTGCCTGGGCAGTTCCGGAGAACTATCTGGCGGGAAATCCGGATGATGATTTCTGGGCTGTGGGTATTATAGAACAGGTTCATAAAACCTGCGTACCGATTTCACTGCACAAAGGATTCAATGAAGTGCAAATAGAATTTTTAAGCAAAATTTTTGCAGTAGAGAAAATAGTTTTCTATAGGGAAGGCACCGTCCCCCGGATCTCATGTATGGGTCCGACAGAAAGCTGGAAGAGATAGTTCTGGATGTTTGGAACATAATATGGTATGATGGCTACAGGAGGGCAGCGTATGAAGAGACTGATTGATAGATTAGAAAATACCATGAATGACTTTAACCTGAAGAAAAAGCTTCATATTCTGTATATCTATTGTATGCTGATACCACTTATCATTACAGACAGTGTTATTCTATTTATTGTGGTTCAATCCGAGAGAGTGGAGCAGCGGCATGTGATGGAAAATGATGCAAGTGCTGTTATATATAATCTTTCCCGGGAAGTGGAAAATGCCGCAATGAAAGCAAAAAATATTTATATGAACGGGTATATCGAGGAGTTTTTGAATCGACAGTATGAGACTCCTCTGGATTATGTGACGGGACATCAAGCATTTATGAAGAATTCACTGTTTGAGACCAGTATGGGTACGGATAATACAGTGGTTACGATTTATGCGGACAATGATACTATTATCAATGGCGGACATTTCATCCGTCTGTCTGATGTGCGTGAGACAGAATGGTATAGATATTTGCAGGAAGCGGGAAATAATTCAGTATTGTATTTTTATTATGACCAGTGGAAAAGTTCTGCAGTGCAGCCGCGGCGCAGCGTGTTATTTATCAGAAAACTAAATTTTTCCGGACAGGACAGCTGTGAAAAAATAGTGACGATTGAAATGGATTACAGTAGTCTTGTACGCAATCTGGATAATATGAATTATGAGTCTGAGATCTATATATGTAAAGATAATCAGATTTTGCTTTCTAATAACGGATATAATCAGCCAGGGTGGCCTTTTAGCGAATGGAAGGAAAACATACAGCCGGATTATCAGAAAGAATACAGTGCTTATGGAGAACATCTACAGATTGCAGTCTGTAAAAGAAGTCGTGGGATACGGGCACAGATATGGAATCATATGCCGTTGATTGTTTTTCTGGTGTTGATTAATACGGTGATGCCGTGGATTCTGATGCGGCTTATTAATCGTTCTTTTACTGCCAGGGTGGAAGAATTGAGCAAAGCATTTGATCACGTAGATGCGGATCATCTTCAGGAAATCTCATATGTGCGGGGGAAAGATGAAATAGGCAGTCTGATGCTCAATTATAATCACATGGCATCCCGCCTGAATGATCTGATTCAGACGGTGTATAAGGATCGTCTGAGAGAACAGGAGATGGATATTGCCAGACAGAATGCAGAACTTCTGGCACTGCAGAGTCAGGTGAATCCTCACTTCCTGTTTAATGCCCTGGAGAGCATTCGGATGCACAGTATCTTAAAGAAAGAGTATGAAACTGCGGATATGGTGGGAAAACTGGCCGTGATGGAACGTCAGAATGTGGATTGGAGTACAAATTTTGTCAGAATGAAAAAGGAACTGGAATTCGTGGAGGCATATCTGGGACTTCAAAAGTATCGTTTTGGAGACAGGCTTTCCTATGAGCTGGACATAGAACCGGAATGTGAGGATATTCAGATTCCAAGACTGACTGTCGTAACTTTTGTGGAAAATGCATGTGTGCACGGGATTGAGAGTAAAACAGCTTCCTGCTGGATTTTTGTCCGGGTTTATCGTAAACATGAGGATATCTGGATCGAAGTGGAGGATACCGGAAGCGGTATGGATGAGGACAAAGTGGCTGAAATAAAGGAAAAGATGTGTAATGCAAGCATCGAGAAACTAAGAGAAAAGGGGCGTGTAGGTATTATCAATGCCTGCCTCAGACTGAAAATGATAACGGATAACAAAGTGTGTTTTCATATAGAGAGTGAAGTAGGAATCGGTACTACTATTCAGATCAGGATGCCGATAGACGCTCTGGATGATAGAATACAGATGCACAGATAAGACTTCAACAGGGGTCTTGGGAATGGAAAAGAAACAAAGGAGATAAGAACATGCTGCGGGTTTTGCTGGTTGATGATGAACCTTTTATTGTACAGGGGCTTATGGTGTTTGTTGACTGGGAACAGGAAGGGTATGAGATTGTATATACTGCTGCCGATGGAGCAGAAGCACTTACATATCTGAAAGAGCATAAGGTGGATCTGGTCATTTCAGACATTAAGATGCCGGTAATGAGTGGACTAGAACTTTTGGAGACAATACGCAGAGAAAATATTTCAGATGCTTATTTTATAATTTTAAGTGGTTACAGTGATTTTTCCTATGCACAGCAGGCAATTCGTTATGAATGTATGGAATATATTCTGAAACCGGTGGAAAAAGAGGAGCTTTTGGGTGTACTGCGCAGAGTAGCCAAAGTGTCAGAAGCTGCCAGGGAAAATGAAAAGAAAAAACAAAAGCTGGAACATGAATATTTGGCCAGAAATATTATTGCTCTTCTCTGTGGAAAGTATGACACGGTGAATCTGGAATATATAAAAAGTCACATGAATCTTTCTGACAGTGTCAGATATGTTTATTTGGAACCCTATGATATAGGAGACATGTCCGAACAGGAGGATGGGGAATACTGTCTGATTCAGAGAAAACTGCATCAGGCCTGTCAGGATTTCCTGAAAGAAGACAGCAGTCACTGTTTCTTTGATGTGTCCTGGAATGAGAAGAATTACGATATAGGTTTTATTTACTGTGATTATATGGCGAAGAACCGGGCAATCAGTGAAGTTGAGTATCTGAGCGACTTTCAGGAGAGTCTTGAACTGGCAATTCAGCGTCCTGTAAAATTGCTGGCGGGTAAAAAAGTATCAGACATTTCTGGACTCGCAAAATCCTATAGTACCGCCTGTGTATTGAACTCTCTGGAAGCATTCCGTGCAAAAAAGAAAATGTATTTTTATGAAGAAGAGGTACAGATTCATAATGGGGGTATTATCCTGTGCAAACAGAGCCTGGATGCGTTGATATCAGCCATTGAGCAAAACGATAAGATACAGATCCGTAAATGTGTGGAAAATCTGTATGAAGAAATGCGGCAGATGGGACTTGCCGCAGATACAGTCAATCTTAACATTAATTATTTCCTGTTTCAGCTGATTTATCTGGCAACTGAGCAGGATGATTGTGTCGATCAGAAAGAAATTCTACATTTCATTGGTGAAAGCACATTTGAAGAGGGAGTCACCAGAGGCAGCAGTGTGCATATGGTGCATTTTGCTCTGGAGTATGCAGAATATCTGGCTCAGCTTCGCAAAAATATTTCCAGGGGAGGCGTAATTAGAGATGTTGAGAAAGAAATACGCGAAAATTATGCAGAGAATCTTACTTTGAGAGAATTGAGTAAAAAGTACTATGTGAACAGTGCTTATCTGGGACAGATATTCCGGAAAAAGTTCGGACAGTCATTTAAAGAGTATCTGAATAACTATCGGATGGAGCAGGCAGTTCAGAGACTGTTGTATACCAGTGATAAAATCTATCAGATTGCTCTGGATGTGGGATATAAAGACTGCGATTATTTTATTAACCGTTTTATTGCGGCAAAGGGATGCACACCTGCAAAGTTCCGCAGACAGGGCGGAGTATTGAAAAACTGAGAAAATGGAAGAAATTTTCCAACTGAAAAAAGACAGGATAAATGATAGGGTTCTATAATTTGTCCTGTCTTTTTGTATGCTTTGTCCGGTTGAGGTTTTTTTTGTAGAAGGTACAATATAGTTACTTGATAAGTCGTATTTGTTCTGCAGACGAATAGGAAAATATTTATAGTATCAAAAGAAATAGGAGGATGGAGTCTATGAAAAGAAAAAGTTTAATATCCCTTATGCTGTTAGCGGCGGTGTCCATGGCGGCCTGTGGCAAAGCAGAAAAAGAAACAGACACAGGTGCAGAGTCATCTGATGGCGAAGTAAAAGAATTTACTGCATTCTTTGCAGTTCCCGGTACAGAAATCAATGATGATAATGAAATTCAGCAGAAAATTGCTGAGATTACAGGTGCTAAATGTAAAGAGACATGGCTTACAGGACAGACTGCTGAGGAAGCTGTAGGAACCTTGATCGCCGGTGGTGAGTATCCGGATTTGATTGATGGTGGAGATGGTATGGCTCAGCTCTATGATGCCGGTGCCTTGGTTGCTTTGGATGACTATATTGATCAGTATCCGAACATTAAAGAGTTCTTTACAGAGGAAGAATGGGATAAACTTCGCCAGGAGGATGGACATATTTACTGGATTCCACAGTTCAGTAATATTTACGGTGAGGAAAAAGCAACAACACACAATGATGAAGCATTCTGGATTCAGACTCGAGTTCTTGAATGGGCAGATTATCCGGATATTCAGACCATGGATGAGTATTTTGATCTGATTGAAAGATACTATGAGGCCAATCCTACAATGGAAGATGGTACAACCAATATTCCATACACAATCCTCTGTGATGACTGGCGTTATTTCTGTCTGGAAAATGCACCTCAGTTCCTGGATGGATATCCAAATGATGGAAGTGTTATGGTAGATACGGAAACCTTGCAGGTCATTGATTATAATACAACACCTACAGCTAAGAGATACTTCGGAAAATTGAATGAAGAATTCAAGAAAGGTATTGTAGACCCGGAATCCTTTACACAGACTTATGATGAATATATTGCAAAACTTTCCACCGGACGTGTGCTGGGAATGATCGACCAGTGGTGGGATTTTGCATATAGTGTAAACGATGCACTGAAACAGCAGGGGCTGGGTGAACAGGGATGCAACTACGTTCCGCTTCCGATTACAATTGAAAGAGGAATTAAAAATCAGTGGCATAACTCCGGTAGTGTTCTGAATGTTTCCGCCGGTCTTGCTATTACAACAAGCTGTGATGACGTGGAAGGTGCACTACAGTTTGTGAATGATCTTCTTTCTCAGGAAGTACTGGATCTGCGTTCTTGGGGCGTAAAAGATGTTGACTATAAAGTAGATGAAGATGGTAAATACTATAAAACTCAGGAAATGAGAACTCAGGCAGCTGATACTGCTTATAAAGCATCACATTTTTGCGGTTATTCTTATTTCCCAGGGTATACCGGAACAAGCCGTGATGGAATCAACGCAATGTCGCCACAGTTCCAGCCCGAAGAATTCTATGATGGACTGCCGGATGATGTGAAAGCATGTTTCGATGCCTATGGTGCTGAAACATATGTAGACATGCTTGGAACCAGTGAGGCTCCGGGACCATGGTATCCAATGTATTCTTTCTCAAGTACTATGACAACAAGCACACCTGGTGGTATTGCATGGACAAAGATGGGAGAAATCAAGCATGAATATCTTCCTAAAGTAGTAATGGCATCAGATTTTGAAGCTGCATGGGATGAGTACATGAGTGTATACGAAAAATGTAATCCTCAGGATTTCCTGGAAGAAATGCAGACAGAGCTTGATCGCAGAATGGAAGAAGCCAAGAAGTATCAGTAGAATATAAGTGAATAAATCGGGCAGATGTCGGTTGCGGTATCGTGTGACAGACCGGTTCATCTGCCCTCTCTTTTTAGGAGGAGACTATGGCTGCTATAGAAAAAAGAAAAAAAGAAAAAGTAACAGAAATGAAAGTGAAAATCACTTGGAAAGAAATAAAAAGACAGAAAGCTCTGCTGATCTGGTCAGCCTTTATTGTATTATATGGTGTGATTTTCTGCTATTTGCCATTGGGAGGATGGCTGATGGCTTTCCAGAATTACCGTCCCAAGGATGGACTTCTGCATTCTCAGTTTGTAGGATTGGCAAAGTTCCAGCAGTTGTTTTCTGATGCCACATTCCTGCGTGTTATCAGAAATACACTGGCTATGGGTGTAATCAACCTGGTAGCAACCTTCTTTATGGCAATTTTATTTGCTATTTTGTTGAACGATGTAAAGTCTCAGGGTGGAAAAAAAGTAGTGCAGACAATCTCTTACCTGCCGCACTTCTTGTCCTGGATTATCGTAACTGGTATTCTGCATGACGCACTGTCCGGAACGGGTATTGTGAATGAGCTTCTTTTGAAATTCGGTATTCTTGATCAGCCTTTGAATTTCTTCGCTCATCCAAAATTCTTCTGGCCAATCGTGGCATTTGCCAATGTATGGAAGGAAACAGGATGGAATGCCATTATTTATCTTTCTGCAATTACATCCATTGACCCTTCCCTTTATGAAGCGGCCAATATTGATGGGGCCGGAAGATGGCAGAGAATCCGCTATATTACATTACCGGGAATCCGTCCGACTATTATGATTCTTCTTCTGATGAATGTAGGTAACGTATTAAATGCAGGTTTTGAAATCCAGTACCTGTTAGGTAATGGTCTGGTACAGAGCGTGGCACAGACAATTGATATTTACGTATTGAAATGGGGTATCAGCCAGAATGACTTTGCAATTGGTACTGCGGCAGGTATCTTCAAGAGTTTTGTCAGCATCGTGCTTGTTGTCATCGCCAATGAGATTGCAAAACGGACCGGTGACGAGCGGCTGTTTTAGGAAAGGAGAAATCAGACTATGGAAAAACTTCACAAAAGGAAAAAAACATCGGTTGGGGATACCATCTTCGTGATATGTAATACCCTGTTCATGATTCTATTCGTGCTGATTACACTATATCCGATTCTGAATACAGTGGCAATTTCACTTAATGACGGTACGGATGCATTGAGGGGTGGGATTTATCTGTTGCCCCGAAAATTTACCTGGAAGAACTATCTTACCGTTTTACAGAAAGATAACCTGCTGACAGGTGCTTATATTTCTGTGGCAAGAACAGTAGTTGGAACTTTGCTGGCCCTGATTGCCAATGCAATTCTGGCATTTATCGTCAGCAGAAAACATTTCCTGTTCAAAAAACAGTTGTCACTATTTTGGGTTATTACCATGTATGTAAACGGTGGCATGATTCCAACATTCCTGCTGTACAAAAACCTGGGAATGACAAACAGTTTCTGGGTTTATGTAATTCCTGGTATGTTCAGTGCCTTTAATATGCTGGTTATCCGTACCTATATGAACGGTCTTCCGGAGAGTCTGGAAGAGTCTGCACAGCTTGATGGTGCCGGATACACAACGATTTTCTGGAAAATCACTTCACCGCTGTGTAAACCGGTGTATGCGACCGTAGCTTTGTTTGTGGCAGTTGGTCAGTGGAACTCCTGGTTCGATGCCATGCTGTACAACCGTATGAGTGTACACCTGACAACCTTGCAGTATGAGTTGATGAAACTGCTTTCTTCCGTTACCAATCAGGGTAATTCTGCAGAAGCTATGAAAAATGCAGCAGGTGCAGTTACTCCAACCTCTGTACGTGCAGCAGCTACCGTATTGACCATGTTGCCGATTGTCTGCCTGTATCCGTTCCTTCAGAGATACTTTGTAGCCGGTCTGACCATCGGAGGAGTAAAGGAATAAGATAAAGATGGAAAAGGGAGCCGTTTACACAGGAATTTATCCAAATATATTCGAATTAGCCGGATATGAGAAAAAGGAAATAGAAAATAGAATAGATCAAATATTTCAGACTCTTTTTTATGGGAGTGATGAGGAAAGAATTTATCATCCCGTCGGTTGTGATCTTGGATACATAGAGGATACCGGTAATCTGGATGCACGTACGGAAGGCATGTCTTATGGCATGATGATGTGCGTGCAGATGAATAAAAAAGAAGAGTTTGACAGGATATGGAAATGGGCAAGAACCTATATGTATATGACTGAAGGTGAAAATGCCGGATATTTTGCATGGTCTTGTGGAACAGATGGCACAAGAAACGCTGATGGCCCGGCACCGGACGGAGAAGAGTTCTTTGCAATGGCATTATTTTTTGCCTCTCATCGCTGGGGCGACGGGGAAGGGATTTTTGCTTATAGCGAAGAGGCAAAAAAGTTGCTGCATACCTGTATTCATAAAGGAGAAAACGGAGAAGCGGGACGTGCCATGTGGGATCCGGATAACCACCTGATACGTTTTATTACCGAAGTGGATTTTTCAGATCCTTCCTATCATTTGCCTCATTTTTATGAATTATTTGCACAGTGGTCTTACGAAGAAGACCGTTCTTTCTGGGAGGAAGCAGCGAAGGCAAGCAGGGAATACTTGAAGAAGGCATGTCACCCTGTGACCGGCCTGTGTGCAGAGTATGCAGAGTATGATGGAACCCCTTGCACAAAAGGGCAGAATATCTGGGGGAGACATGACTGGTATTACAGTGATGCCTATCGCACGATTGCTAATATTGCTCTGGATTATGCCTGGTTTGGTGCAGATGAGTGGGAAGTGGAAGAAGGAAAGCACTTTCTGAAATTTTTCTGTGAGACAGCAGGGGAGGAACATCAGGATGGAATTTTTGCCATTGATGGTACGGTAATCCCCGGAAAAGCTTTGCATCCGGTGGCCATGACAGCAGTGAATGCACAGGCAGGATTGCTGGTACAAAATGAGCATGCCCTTGCCTGTGTCCGCAAGTTTTGGAATACACCTCTGCGTACAGGAAACAGGAGATATTATGATAATTGCCTTTATTTCTTCGCTTTTCTTGCATTAAGTGGAAATTATAGAATCTATTAACAGGAGATATTATTATGCATTATGCTAACAATCCAATTTTACCGGGTTTTCGTCCTGATCCTTCCATCTGCAGAGTGGGAGATGATTATTATCTTGTAACATCAAGCTTTGCTTATTTTCCTGGTGTTCCTGTTTATCACAGCAAAGATCTGGCTAACTGGGAGCAGATCGGTCATGTGCTTACCCGAGAGTCACAGCTCCATCTGGAAAATGCCGGACATTCCAGGGGAATCTATGCACCGACCCTGAGGTATTTTCAGGGACGCTATTACATGATTACAACAAATGTTTCACATCGAGACAATTTTATTGTAACTGCTGAAAGCCCGGAGGGTCCCTGGTCTGATCCTTATTATCTGGATGAAGATGCTCCGGGGATTGATCCCAGTCTGTTCTTTGACGAAGATGAAGATGGAACAGTTCATTGCTATTATGTAGGAACAAGACCAAACCAGAAGCACGGAGTTCGTTATAATGGGGACTGGGAGATATGGGTTCAGGAACTTGATTTGAAGACCATGGAGCTTATTGGTGAAAGCAAAAAAATCTGGAAAGGTGCCATGCATCATGTGATCTGGCCGGAAGGACCTCACCTTTACAAAAAGGATGGTTATTATTATCTGATGAATGCTGAGGGAGGTACAGGACCAAATCACAGTATGACGATTTCCAGAAGCAGAAGTGTGTGGGGACCATATGAGGGCAATCCCAATAACCCTATTCTGACGCATCGTCATCTGGGAAATGATTATCCCATCACTGCTGTGGGTCATGGTGATCTGGTGGACGATGGCCATGGAAACTGGTATGTGGTTATGCTGGGTTCCAGAAAATGCGAAGGCTATGTAAATACAGGTCGCGATACATTTCTTGCGAAAGTGACATGGGAAGATGGATGGCCTGTTGTGAATCCGGGAGTCGGTATGCTGGAGTCGGTAGTCGAACTTCCGGGAGATGGGGCAGAAATGAAACCTGAAAGCCAGGTATACCATTTCTTCGAGAAGAAACTCCCGATGGAATGCATGACTCTTCGGAAGCCTCTTTGGGAAAAATACGATCTTTTCCAGAGAAGTGGATATCTGAGACTTCCGACTTTGCCGCAGACATTAAATGAAACATCCTGTCCTGCTTTCGTTGCTGTAAGACAGAAGGAATATCTGTATCTTGCATCTGCGGGAATAGAGTTTTCCCCCTGTGTAAATGGGGAGGAAGCTGGTCTTGCCATTCTGTGTGATGAGACACATCATGTTCGGTTTACCAAAATGATGTGTGACGGTAAGGTGCAGCTGTTACTCAATCGTCGTCTGGGTGACAAAGAAGAAAAACTGGCGGCTGAAGAAATCGAAGATGGATTTGTAACTCTGGAAATCAGAGGCAGAGGACAGAAGACAGATTTCTACTATAAAGTTCAGGGAAAAGAAAAGATGCTGCTTGTTTCTGATGTGGATATGACAGGATTGAGTACTGAACTGGCGGGCGGTTTTACAGGTTGCTGCCTGGGAATGTATGCATCCTCCAATGGTGAAATTTCAGAAAATCATGCGGACTTTGCATGGATGGCTATTGAAAACCAGTAAGAGTATCCGTTATAATAATTAAAGATTCTAAGCTGTGTACTCGGAAATTCCAGCGGAATTTCTGGGTACTATTATCTTGAAAAGGTGTCATGTTATGCAAAGCATGGTGCACCCCTCATAGCAGATACACCGAAGCATACTTTAATTTCTAAGAAGGGAAACGGATATATGAGAAAGTACTGGAAACAATGTACACTTTTATGCTGCGTCGTAGCTCTGGCGGGAACAGCATTTTGGCAAATAGGAAATAGGAAAAAGCCGGAGATTAGAAAATATTCGGCTTTTTTTTCTGTTCTAGGACAGGAGATTGATGAGGATAATGAGATAAAAAAGAAAATCGCGGAACTGACAGGAGCAGAATGTGAAGAGATATGGCTGGTAGGACAGACTTCCGACCAGGCTATTGCTTCCTATATTGCCGGAGGAGAGTATCCAGATTTTATTTCCGGCAATATTGATTTATATGAAGCAAATGCTTTGATTCCGGTTGATGAGTATTGGGATGAATACCCGAATCTGCGCAGTTATTTTACTGATAGTCAGTGGGAACTGTTAAAACAGGAGGATGGGCATATTTACTGGATCCCCCAGTTTGGGAATCAAAAAAATCCATCAGAAGATATTCTGCATAATGGCGAAGCATTCTGGATACAGACAAGAGTATTAAAATGGGCGAAGTATCCAGAAATACGTACGTTGGAAGAATACTTTAATCTTATTGAGGCTTATGTGGACGCTCATCCTTTGGATGACCTTGTACCATATACTGTTCTTTGTGATGACTGGCGATATTTTTGTCTGGAAAATGTGCCGCAGTTTTTAGATGGCTATCCTAATGATGGCTGCTGCATTGTGAATCCAAATACATTGAAAGTGGAGGATTATAATACCACAGCAACGGCAAGAAAATATTACCGGATATTAAATGAAGAATTTCAGAAAGGAATTCTTGATCCAGAGTTCTACACACAGACTTATAGTGAGTATCTGGAAAAACTTGCTACCGGACGTGTTCTTGGTATGTCAGATCAGTGGTGGCAGTTTTATTATACCGTGGATGATATGTTGCGTCAGCAGGGAGAGGGAATGAATTATGTGCCTCTTCCCATTACAATCGACAGAAATGTACAAAATAAGTGGCATACCCAGAATGGAACTCAGCCAGATGTTTCAGGAGGAATATCTGTCACAGTAAGTTGTAAAGATGTAAAGGGGGCTTTTCAGTTCCTTAATGATTTGCTCAGAGAGGATATTCAGAAACTTCGTTTTTGGGGAATTGAAGGGGTAGATTATGAAGTGGACGAGAACGGATTGTTTTATCTGACCGAAGAGCAGAGAGATATGGTTGCTGATTCGCAGTATAAAAATACACATTTTTGCTCTTATGCTTATTTTCCACGATTAGAAGGAAATTATGAAGATGGAATCAATGCTTTTTCACCGGAATTTCAGCCGGAGGAATTTTATGCTGCTCTGCCGGAGGATGTGAAAGAATGTTTGTCAGCGTATGGATGTAATGACTATGTAGATATGCTGGGAAATCATGATATACCGGGAGAGTGGTTTCCCGTGTATGCCTATGCGGATATTCTGACAACGGGTTCTGAGGCAGGACTGGTATGGAAGAAAATGGATCAGGTTAAACGTGAATATCTGCCGCAGCTGGTTATGACAGAGGATTTTGATTCTATCTGGGAGAAGTATATGGAAAGTTACGAATCCGTTCATCCGGAGATATTTTTTGCAGAAATGCAGAAAGTAGTGGATGAGCGGACGGGAAACAAAAGTGAATGATGAAAAGGAGACTTATACAATGAAAGATTTTTACAATCCTTTAATTGGCATGGACTATCCGGATCCTGATCTGATACGCGTGGGGGATATCTGGTATATGATCAGTACAACCATGCACTTTATGCCGGGGGGTGAGATTCTTCGTTCTTATAATCTGACAGATTGGGAGCGTGTGGGTTACGTTTTTGATGATCTGGATCATACACCGGCACAGTGTATGGAGAATGGAGAAAATATTTACGGACAGGGTATGTGGGCAGCATCCCTGCGGTATCATAATGGTATATTCTATGTGTGCTTTGCTGCCAATGATACCCATCGCACTTATCTGTATCAGTCAGAAAATATAGAAGGGCCGTGGAAAAAACAGTATATCGAAGGATTTTACCATGACTGCTCTCTTTTGTTTGATGATGACAGAGTTTATATTGTATATGGAAATACACAGATTTATATTACAGAATTAACTGCTGATCTGAGCAGTCCGAAACCTGGAGGATTGCACAGAAAGATCATTGAGGATACAGGAAATGTGCGTCTGGGATATGAAGGAGCTCATGCATATAAAATTAACGGTAAGTATTATGTATTTCTGATTCACTGGCCCAATGGCGGAGCGGGAAGAAGAACAGAGGCATGTTTTGTTTCAGATAGTCTGGAGAGTGAGTTTATCGGACGGGATATACTGGATGATGATCGGGGATATTTCAATTGCGGTGTGGCACAGGGAGGAATTGTAGATACACCGGAAGGCGAATGGTATGCTTTCCTTTTTCAGGATTCTGGAGCGGTAGGGAGAATCCCGATTCTGGTTCCGGTAGATTTTACTCATGGATTCCCGGAATTTGGAAGTAATGGGAAAATAGTAGAACCGATTTTACTGAGGAACAGAAAACCGGAATATGTATACGAACCCCTGACTGCGAATGACAAGTTTCAGTATAAAAAGGAAGGTGGAAAAATATCGATTCATAAAGCATGGCAGTGGAATCATGTGCCAGATTATCGTCTGGTTGACTGTGATGAAAATGGAGGATTAAAACTAACTGCCGGTTCTTTGTGCCAGGATTTGTGTGAAGCACGAAATACATTAACGCAGAGAATGATCTGGCCCGGGTGCCGTGCTTCAGTTGTAATTGATGGGTCTGATTTAAACAATGGTGATTATGCTGGTATCTGTGCACTTCAGGGTTGTTATGGAATGATTGCAATAACACGTCAGGCAGATCAGTATTATCTGGTTATGCGTGCCGGGAGTCCTGCTGATGACAGTCGATATCCTGTCATCCAAAAAGGTGAAAACCTTGAGGAACATGAGAGGGTTAAGATGGATTGCCCGATTGCTCATCTGGAACTTTCTGCTGATTTTTCTGATATGAAAGATATTGTAGTTTTTCGATATTGGAGTCATGGCGAGTGGAAAAGATTAGGGAGCGTACATAAATTGTATTTCAAGCTGGACCATTTTACAGGGTGCAGAGTTGGACTGTTTTGTTATGCCTCAGAGCAAACAGGGGGAACTGCAGTGTTTCATGATTTTACATTGCAGAATTTATGTATTGACAACCGATACCAGCCTTAGTATTATCTCATCTTTGACACTTAAGTAGATTAAAACACCTCGCAAACCCAGTGTTTATGCAATGTCATTAACTTTAGCAAAGAGCAGAAATCGTAAGCATTTATAAAACTATGATTCCTGCTTTTTGTTTGTATATGGGCATACTTATCCCCTTCTCTTTGTACTCGTATTTTTTAGCTCAGTACGCTCTTTTATGGGTATTCGAATATTTTCCTGCTAATTGCCCTTTCGTTCTGGTATAATGCCGATCAGGACGAATGGGAACAAGATTTTTACTGATATCTTCATATATTTGCTGAAATAACATATTTTTCTTTTGACCATCCGTTTCAAGAAGTATATAAATCAGATCATTTTTTAAGATTCCAATACTAACAGTCTGATTGATCATCATTTTATGTTTTCTGTTCGCTTCTTTCTGATCCAGTTCACGCTCTGCATCTAATATGATATCTTCAACTAAATTGCTCAGATATATAGTGCTGTATATATCTTGTAATAACAGAATAGGTTTTGTTCCTGTAAAATTCTCTAACTGTAACCGACTCTTTAGCGTTTCATACGCAGTCTCTATCCCCCACCTCATATGATATAATTCTTTTATTTCTTCTGTATGAAATTCAGTTTGTGAAAGATTTGTAGCCAAAACTTCTAAACTTCCGTTTTCTAATAGGATTTTTACCATACGCAATGAAATTTCACCTAATTCTTTCATACGTTCTCCATCTGGCGTTCCCTCGTAATGTCTGATTCTTGACTTATCAAGTTTTATTTTAACTAGCTGATCCTTTTCTATTAAACTGTTTTGCTCTTTTTTGTAATCACTGCTTTTTAAACGTACGATAAATTTAATATCCTTATCCATCATATGTATAAACGCTGGCGTAGAAGGATAGCCTCTGTCCATGATAATAACATAGGGAATGCTGCCTATTGTTTCCGGTATTCGCTCCATCTGTTTTTCGGTCAGGCGCATTTCATTAAATTTCACCTTATTACAGTCACTTTCCAGTATCATACGATTCATTACATCATAAATACAGCCTAATCCTATTTGAGCTTGGGGCTTTGTGTTTTTCCGGCTTGCAGAACCATATAGTTTCAGTGTTTCAGCAGTGGTAGGAATATTAATATCTGAGCCGTCAGCGGCTAATATTAAATGATCTTTGTAAGTTGAAAAGGTGGAATCTGCATAAAAGTTACGGTTATGATATTTATATAATTCTAAAAAAGCATCTGGATTAAGTTTCATACGCTGTTTCAGATATCCTGGTTTTGAAATAGACACACCAGGATGAGCAAGTTTCATATAATTTCTCAGTTCCAATGCCAACGTCAACCCCTTTCTGTTTATCATCGTGAAAAGAAGATCCTGAAGAGGCATTTTTCGAATTCTGGTAAAATAATTTTTATTACCTGATCGGCAAAATGCCTTAAATTCATCAGAAGTCATTTTTTCTATATCCATGAATATACGTTTCTGAGAATGCTTCATGCATAATCACATCCTTTTTTGAGCAGGTTCATGGCTTCTTTTTACAATATAAGCATATCAAAAAAAGCAGAAGATATCTAATCCATTTCGGAATAAATATCTTCTGCTTTTAAGTTAATGACATTGTGAAATATCAAGCTTTTGAGAAGAAATACAAGACTTAAATGGAGATATAAAAAGATGATTAAAGTACTATTTATCTGCCACGGCAATATTTGCCGCTCGACTCTTGCTGAGAGCGTATTCACCCACAAAGTAAATTCCCTCGGCCTTGCCCACAATTTTGAAATCGACAGCTTCGCCACCAGCCGCGAGGAGATCGGCAATCCGCCGCACTACGGGACAGTCAATAAACTGCGCGAGGAGCACATTCCGCTCGTGCCGCATCACGCGAAGCAGATTACATGGAAGGATTACGAGCGCGCCGACTACATCATCGGCATGGATACCGCGAATATCCGCAATCTGAACCGGATGCTGAAGAATGATCCGGATGGAAAGGTTTACAAATTTCTTTCCTTCGCCGGTTCCGGCCGCGATATTGCGGATCCGTGGTATACGGGAGATTTTGAGGCGACGTACCGCGATGTCGTGGAGGGATGCAACGGCTTTCTGGTGTATCTGCGCCGGGAAGGAAAAATCTGAAAAACAAAAAGCGCCGAAAACAAGGCCAGTGCCCATTTTGCAGAGAATGCGGCACTAGCCTTTTAATATAAGAAAATCCTATAGCCACTCCAAAGAATTAGCAATTAGACGTAACCAGACAGATATGGTATGATAACTGCATAGAAAACATAGCGAAATAATAGGAAAACAAAAGCTTTCCTATTTGAAAATTCATTCGATAGAACACGCGAAAGAGAGGCAGAAAATCAATGGCGAATTATGATTATGAGATTGTAAATGGAAGAAAAATCCGCGTAAGACCAAAAGAAACCGTATCGGAGATCGACAAAAACGGCTATTTTCGCAGACAGCCGAATCACTTCACGACTCCGTTCGGCGACGGTGAAAATGATCTGAAGGCAGAAGGTAATAAGAGATACCGTCTCGTCTGGGCAAAGCTGTGCCACTGGTCCAACCGCGCGGCGATCGTAAGAGAGCTGGAGGGCCTGGAAGATCAGATTTCCGTCAATATGGTAGAACATGCCCCGCATGAGAAAAACCTTGGCTGGGAATACGTTTACAATGAAAACAACATCGACCCGGTGCTCGGCGATCAGTTCCTCTCTGAGGCGTATTACCGTGCTGATGATGATTACCAGGGAAGAACGACCGTTCCGGCGCTGATCGACACAACGACGGGAAAGGTAGTCAACAACGATTACAACTGGCTGACCACTTATTTCGAGGTCAACTTCCGCCCATGGCACAAAAAAGGCGCGCCGGAGCTGTATCCGGTGGAGCTGCGGGAAGAGATTGATAAGATGAATCTCTGGCTCTTCGATAATATCAACAACGCGGTATACCGCAGTTCCTTCTCCAGAAGCAACGAAGGCCATTTCGACGGTGTGAACACCTTCTTTGCAGATTTTGCCGTGCCGCCATCATCCGCCAGGGAAGAATTGAGGGAGAGGAAGACGGCTTCCGCGCCAGCACACACTACGATCTGGCACTTCCGAAGATTGACTGGGATGCACAGTGGAAGGTTTCGACCGAGCGCGCCTACCTGTCCTCAGACCCGACCCATCCGATCTATCTTGGAAACAACCGCAGATTCGACATCGACCCGACCTGGTACGATCTGGGCGCAGAATCTCCGAAAAAAGAGGAGAAAGAAACGCCGCCGTCCTGCGGATGCTGCTGCGGCTGATCAAATCATAGATAAAAAATAGAAAACACCGTTTCAGAGGCAGATTTCCAAAAGGAAATAAACTTCTGAAACGGTGCTTTTTTCCGACGCACAAACTGCAAAAGGAAGGGCATGAAATCCGCTTATCGTCCGAAATGGAAAAATCCCTTTTTCTCATACGGCTCACTCGTATACGAAACCAGCTCATATCCGATGTCCTTGATCTGCTGTTTCAGATACGGAATATCGAGCGGCGCTTCGCTGATGACAACGGTCTCGCCGTTTTTTGCAGAAGAGTTTACTTTCTTTGGAGAGCAGCTCTTGCGGACTACATCATTCATATGGGATTCGCACATGCCGCACATCATACCATCAATTTTTAAGACTGTTTTAATCATACAATACCTGCTTTCTTCCGGGAATACAGCGAAACGAAAGCGTGCCGGACTGTATTCCTGGAGTTTGATGAAAAATTTGAAATCACATACCCTATCGGGGTATCTAAAATATAGCGCGGATGAAAAGAAATGTCAATAAGCTGATAAAATATGATAATTATTATCATATAAGAAGGAAAAATACGGTCATGGAAGGGCGATTCGCCGGCAGAACATGGAAACTTGCCGGAATCGCAAAGTTCGTGTTACAATTGGGACAGCAGAGCAAAACAAGAGAGGAGACAAAAATATGCTCTCACAGATGAATTACCGAAAAGAAACACAGCCTCACGGTGATGAGCTTTTTCCGCTGAGCATTCACGTTTTCGAGACAGACCTGCAGAGTAACGTGCGGGTGTACTGCCACTGGCATGAGGAAGTGGAGCTCTTTTATGCAGTAAAGGGCGAAGCTGTTTTTCATATGGATACCGAAACCTTTCTTCTGCGGGAAGGGGAGACCGCCTTTGTCAATGCAAACCGTCTGCATGAGGTAGAGGGAATCGACGGACAGGAATTTACGTTTCTTGCCGTTGTATTCCAGCCGCGTTTTCTGTCCGGCACATCGCTTGACCGGATCCAGCAGCAGTATATCGAACCAGTGCTGTCCTCCGAGATCCGTTTTCCATCCAAGACAGAGCGGGGAACACGCCTTGCAGAAAAAACGGCACAGGCCATGCAGGAGATCCGAAATCTGCAGGAAAGAAAAGAACCGGGCTGGGAGCTGCTGTTAAAAGCGGAACTTCTGAAAATCTGGCAGGGATATTACAGTGCGGCAGAAAAGAACGGCGGAAAAACGGATGCCTCGACGAATTACCGTGTCAGCAGAATGAAAGAGATCCTCACATACATGAATGCTCATTTCTGTGAGGATCTCGAAATCGCGGAACTGGCGAGCCAGTTTCATATGAGTGAGAGCGCTTTCTGCCGCTTCTTTAAGTCGATTATGCATATTTCCGCCGTGACGTATGTCAATAACCTGCGGATTGCCGAGAGCTGCCGGCTGCTGCTTTCCACCGAGGAGGCGATCAGCAAGATTGCGAGCGACTGCGGATTCCGAAATATCAGCTATTTTAACCGAGTCTTCCAGGAACGCATGCACCAGACGCCGGGGCAGTTCCGCAGTTTATCCGCAGAAAACCGTACTGCGATATAAGATTCGGAACTTATGCAGGCTTCTGCGATCGGAATGCACGCCGCAGGAAGAAAAGTCCGGTCATATCAGCCAGTGCCCAGCCGATCGGAATGGCGATCCAGATTCCGGCAACGCCAAGCGCCGTGGCGGAGAAAAGGTATGCCAGCGCCACACGCATGCCAAGCGAAATGACGGTCAGAACAACCGACATCTCGGCGCGTTTGACAGCGCGGTAATACCCGTACAGCAGAAACAGCCATCCGATGCCGAGATAGAACGAGCCTTCCAGCCGCAGGTACTGTACGCCGATCGCGATGACCTCCATTTCTGATGCTTTCACGAAAATCTGCATCAGCGGATGCGCGAACAGATTGACAAGCAGAGAAATGACGATGGAAAAAGCAGCGCTCAGTGCAAAAGCATCTTTCGTGCCGCGCCGGATCCGCTCGTGATTTCCGGCCCCGTAATTCTGTGCGGTGAAAGTGGAGTAGGCATTTCCGAAATCCTGCACCGGCAGATAGGCAAAGGTATCAATTTTCACCGCGGCCGCAAATGCCGCCATGACCGCCGGACCGAAGCTGTTGACGAGCCCCTGTACCATCAGAATGCCGAAATTCATGACCGACTGCTGAATGCAGGTCATCGAAGAAAGATTCAGAATCTCTTTTAAAATGGAATGGCTGAAACGCCATTCTTTTTTTGACGGCAGCCACATGCGGCAGCGGAGCAGCACATAGAGCAGAATACCGACGGCGGACACATACTGCGCAAGAACCGTAGCGAGCGCCGCGCCTGCGATGCCGAACGGCAGTACAGCGACAAAGAGCAGATCCAGTGCAATGTTCAGCACAGCAGAGACAGCGAGAAAAATCAGCGGTACAGAAGAGTTTCCGAGCGCGCGCAGCATACAGGAAAAGAAATTGTATACGGATGTTGCAATAAGGCCGGCAAAGATAATCAGAAGATACGTCCGCATGCCGGGACGGACTTCATCCGGGACGCGAAGAAACGTAAGGATCGGCTCGATGCCTGCATAAACAGCGAGATTCAGCACGAGCGTAACGGCAAGGATCAGCAGAAACGCGTGGAGAATCGAAAGTTTTAAAGAAGAAAGATCTTTTCGTCCCTGATAAATCGAAAAGAGCGCACCGGCGCCCATCGACAGGCCGAGAAAAATGGAAGTCAGAAACGTCATCAGCGTATAGGAGGAGCCGACGGCGGCGAGCGCATTGCTTCCGAGAACGCGTCCGACGATCAGGGTGTCGGCAATGTTGTAAAACTGCTGCAACAGATTTCCTGCGATCATCGGCAGGGCAAACAGGATAAGAGAGCGGGAGATTTTCCCGCGGGTCAGATCGTAATACATAAAGAAACTTCTTTCCGAACATAATTGTTAATATTATAACATAAAAAATCAAAAAATGTCAATTTGCAGGATGAAGTGTACAAAAGTGCAATTGTCAGAAAATTTCGAAAAATCGAAGTTTATAAAATTTTTACAGATTTTGGGACATGTTCTGTAAAAAAACGGAAGATTTTCAGTTGATTTTTTTGGCCTTTTATGTATAATTAGAGTAGAAGAGGCCGGCTGGTCCGGTTTCTTAAAAAGGATACCTTCAAATTTCTGCATTTTGCAGAATGAAGCAGTATTACTATCAAAGGAAAGAGGTTAATTACAAGATGGCACAGATCGATTTAACAAAGTATGGCATCACCGGTACCACAGAAATTGTGTACAACCCTTCTTATGAGCAGTTATTTGAGGAAGAGACAAAACCAGAGCTGGAAGGCTATGAAAAAGGCCGGGAGACAGAGCTTGGTGCAGTTAACGTTATGACCGGTATCTATACAGGCCGTTCACCGAAAGACAAATACATCGTTGTGGACGAGAATTCGAAAGATACTGTATGGTGGACTTCTGATGAGTACAAAAACGATAACCATCCGGCAACCCAGGAAGCATGGGCAGCAGTAAAAGAGATCGCAAAAAAAGAGCTCTCCAACAAAAGACTGTTCGTTGTAGATGCATTCTGCGGCGCAAATAAAGATACCCGTATGGCTATCCGCTTCATCGTTGAGGTAGCTTGGCAGGCACATTTCGTAACTAACATGTTCATCAAACCTACAGCAGAAGAGCTTGAGAACTTCGAGCCGGATTTCGTTGTATACAACGCATCCAAAGCAAAAGTTGAGAATTACAAAGAGCTGGGTCTGAACTCTGAGACAGCAGTAGTATTCAACATCACAAGCCGTGAGCAGGTTATCATCAACACATGGTACGGCGGAGAGATGAAGAAAGGTATGTTCTCCATGATGAACTACTATCTGCCGCTGAAAGGCATCGCTTCCATGCACTGCTCTGCAAACACAGACCTGAACGGTGAGAACACCGCAATCTTCTTTGGACTTTCCGGAACAGGAAAAACAACACTTTCCACAGACCCGAAACGTCTTCTGATCGGTGATGACGAGCACGGCTGGGACGACAACGGAGTATTCAACTTCGAGGGCGGCTGCTATGCAAAAGTTATCAACCTGGACAAAGAGTCTGAGCCGGATATCTACAATGCGATCAGACGTGACGCTCTGCTTGAGAACGTTACTGTTGATGCAGAAGGCAAAATTGACTTCAATGATAAGAGCGTAACCGAGAATACTCGTGTATCTTATCCGATCAACCACATTGAGAACATCGTTCGCCCGATTTCTTCTGCACCGGCAGCTAAGAATGTTATTTTCCTGTCCGCAGATGCATTCGGCGTACTTCCGCCAGTATCTATTCTGACACCAGAGCAGACTCAGTACTATTTCCTGTCCGGATTTACTGCAAAACTTGCAGGAACCGAGCGCGGAATTACCGAGCCGACTCCTACCTTCTCTGCATGCTTCGGCCAGGCATTCCTGGAGCTGCACCCAACCAAATATGCAGAAGAGCTTGTTAAGAAAATGGAGAAGAGCGGAGCAAAAGCATACCTGGTTAACACAGGCTGGAACGGAACCGGAAAACGTATCTCCATCCGTGATACCCGTGGAATCATCGATGCAATCTTAAGCGGTGCTATCAACGAAGCTCCGACGAAGACTATTCCGTACTTCAACTTCGAAGTTCCGACTGAACTTCCGGGCGTTGATCCGGCTATCCTGGATCCTCGCGATACCTATGCTGATGCTTCCGAGTGGGAGACCAAAGCACTGGATCTGGCTGAAAGATTCATCAAGAACTTTGCAAAATATGAAGGAAACGCTGCTGGTAAAGCACTTGTTTCCGCTGGTCCGCAGAAATAAATTTTCTGAATTGACCGAAAGGAAGCCCCTGACATGAAAGTGTCAGGGGCTTTCTTTTATGAAAATATCTGGAGAAATAAAATAGTTTCCTGCCCGAAAGTACAGACTGATGGGACAGGAAACTATTTTACAGCACACTCTAAAATAATGCAAAAAATTTCAGCACCACAGAGCGTGAATTGTTGCGTCACTGGTTTTCGCCGTACCCTGATACGCCTTCAAAATAGAAAATAAGGCAGATCAGCAGGACAAGAGCAGTTCACGTACCATTTCTGCATCAAAGGTAACAGAGGAAACATGGTTGACTTCTATCTGATATAACGCATTTGCTGCGATATGCTCAGCAGCCTGCTCAAGATCACGAATACCGCTTGTGTTTTCGTGGCAGGAGATTACGGCATCGAGTCCTTCCGGCGTCAGAATGCATTCTTTTTCTTTCATACCGATACGTTTTAACACCTTTGGAAGTGCATAGCGGGAGAAAATGATTTTCTTTTCTTCCGGTGTGTAATCCGGAATTTCAATCACAGCGAAGCGGGACATCAGCGGAGCACTGATCTGGTTCTTGTCGTTTGCGGTTGCAATCGGGTATACACCGACGGTCGGGATCATACATTCGATATAGTTATCGGTAAAACCAAGATTATCAAGAAGGGTCAGCAGAACATCTGCCGGGTTTCCGTTTCCTTTGCCGGAGGCAGCCTTGTCGAGCTCATTGATGATAAAGACGAGGTTGGATTCACCAGCCATGGAAAAAGCATCCATGATGATTCCCGGTTTTGCGTTTGCGTAGATGCGGGAACTTCCGGTCAGCTGTTCCGGGTCATTAATCGAACTCATATCGAGTGTTGTCCACGGTAATTTTAAGATACGCGCAACGGCATAAGCAATCTGCGATTTTCCGGTTCCGGCAGGACCGATCAGTAACAGACCATAGGCCGGCAGCGTATGAGTCCGGTTAATCTGAATGATGGTTTCGATAATTCTCTGCTTCACGCGTTCCATGCCATACAGTTCTTCATCGAGGATCCGGCGTGCTTCCACTGGATCAATGGCTTCAAAATAGTTGCTTTTCCATTGAATATTCATCATCATGGAGAGGGCGCGCTGTGCGTGACGACGTTCTTCGGGAGAGACTTCGTGGGAACGGGCAACAGCGAGGTTTCGACGAGCCCAAAGGCGGATATTGTCCGGCAGCGTTCTTCCGGCACAGTTCATAAAATCAGTGATGGATTGGATGCTGGTGAGCTTCATGCTGTCACCGGTTTCCTCCTGATCCTCATCCTCAATTTCTTCTTCCGGTGCATTGCTGGCGAGGAGACGCTCAATCATAAACTGTAAAAATCCATCCTCAGCCGAAAGCTTTGCGCCGCCACCGAAAGCGATCTCGCGGATTTTGTAAACTGCATAACCGTCGGATGTTTGTGTGCCGGAAAGGCGGACATTGATATGGTTTTCACCGAGCCATTTTAAAAGGCTGACAAAACGGGCATCAATCTGGAGAATGTCGGCGATGAAAGTTTCTTCTTCCTCTTTAAATTCAAACGAGGTCCGTTTGGATGGGTTTGTGAAAATACCACAGGGATGATGCGGGAAAGCCTTCTCTTTTGTATCCAGAATTAGGATCGGCTGATCCGGAGAAGTAAACGGTGCGTTTGTGCGGAAAACAGTATACGTACATTCGGAAACTTTTGCTTTTTCCGGGGAATTGCTGAAATCAAAAACGGGCATGACAGAACCTCCTAATAAAATAAGTGCTTATTGGTACAATAAAAACAGTGTAGCACGAATTAAAAAATCCTGCAATCAATATGCAGAATTTTGTATTTTTATGCTATGAAAATATTGGGCAAGCGGATATTCGAAATGGAAGCAGGGGACTTACTAGATTCGGTTAAATTTTCGGAAGGCATAAAAAAGCCCTCCGGGCAGGATCACACTGCGGCGGAGGGGGATTATGTCATCAAAGCAAGCTGTCGTAAGAAAGAAGCTCGCAAAACAGGAATCTTTTTTACACTGAAAAAGGAATGGCATCAGGAAACAGCGCTGGTTTTGGAAAAGCCCGGAAGCTGTACCAGCACGATCGCTGCAAACATCAGAATACAGCCGGAGAGCTCGCGACCGGAGAGTGCCTGATGCAGGAAAATCCAACCGGCGAGAACGGAAAAAACGGATTCCAGGCTCATCAGCAGAGAAGCCATGGTGGGATTTAATCCTTTCTGCCCGATAATCTGCAGGGTATAGCCGACACCAGAAGAGAGAATTCCGGCATAGAGAATCGGTATCCAGGCGTGCAGAAGGTTGGAAACGTTTACGGTTTCAAAGAGGGCCATACAGACAGCTGACAGGATCGAACAGGTAAAAAACTGAATGCAGGACATTTTGATGCCGTCGACAAGCGGAGAAAAATGATCAATAACCAGAATATGTATGGTAAATCCGAGCGCACAGGCAAGCACAAGAAGATCGCCCTTCTGCAAAGAGAAGGATCCGTCTGTCATGCAGAGCAGATAGAGACCGGCAACGGCAATGAGAACTGCGAGCCAGACCTTCAGCTGTACTCGTTTTCGGAGGAACAGGCCGCAGACCGGAACAAGTACGATGTAAAGTGCGGTGATAAAACCAGCCTTTCCGACGGTTGTGTACTGGATGCCGATCTGCTGCAGGGTTGAGGCGACAAACAGTGCGATGCCGCAGAGAATACCGCCCGCCCAGAGCGTTTTTGGCTGTGTGCCATTTTCTGACGAAGCATCCGGCGGTAGTGTTCGCTTTTTACACGAGGAGAAAAAGACAATCAGCGGAAGAAGAGTAAGTCCGCCGAGCAGGTTTCGTGCCGCGTTGAATGTAAAAGGTCCGACATAATCCATGCCGGTCTGCTGTGCGACAAAGGCAGAACCCCAGATCGCAGCGGTCAGAAGCAGAAGCGCTGACTGTCGGTACTTATGAGAAACAGTATTCATAATAGAAAAAACCTCCTGAAATTGATACGATATTCATCATAGCACAAACAGATGGAAAAAGCGAACGGAAAAATGTCGGAAAAGACGGAAAAATGGTACAAATAATCATAATGACGAAATAGTGCAGATGTTGCGAAAATGAATATGTGAAAAGTGAGCAGAACAAAGGAGATTAAAAAGGGAAAAACGAGCAATTCAACCAACACAAAACAAAAAAAGAACACCAAAAACAAAAAATAGACACTGTTTTTCTAACAGCCTTTGTGTATAATGAACTCATCAAGCAAGAACGAAAACCTTAAGGAGGTAAAAAGTATGAAAAAGCGTAACATGAAAGTCCTTGCACTGTTAATGACAGTGACAATGGCAGGAACGATGCTTGCTGGATGTGGAGACAGCGGAAGTACAAGCACCGGTTCATCCGGAGGAACAACAGCATCATCCGGAGGAACAACAGCATCCTCCAGCGGAACAGCAGATGCATCAAGCGATGCCACAGCAGCATCTTCCAGCACAGCAGATGCTTCCAGCGAAGATACCACAGGTTCAGATGATGTGGTAGGAGAGCTTCCAAGAAATGAAACTCTTTACTTCGCAGGACAGCAGTGGGGTACCGTCAACGATTACAACCCAATGTCCGCAAACTCAAACAATGCAATGGTTATAGCACAGGGCGATGCTTCACGTGTACTTGTTTATGAAACTCTTTATATGTGGAATCCACTGGATGCAAAAATGTATCCGTTGCTTGCAGACGGAGATCCAGTATGGAACGACAATCGTACCGAGATCACAGTGAAAATCAAAGCTGACGCAAAATGGAATGACGGCACACCGGTTACTGCAAAAGATGTAGCAGCTACCTATCATGCACATGTAGATTACAATTCTTCTACCGGCGCTGAAATGAAGAGCTACATTGCAGATGTTGTTGCACAGGATGACAGTACCGTAGTCTTCAAACTGACAACCGATGACTCCGGCGAAGCAGTTAACCCGGTTCTCGCGGAAAGATATCTGCCGATGCTCTACATCATGCAGGAAAATTATTTAAAGACCGTAGCTGACAGAAACAACAACGATGCTGAAGCAATTAAAATGGATAAGATGGACGATCTGGTAACTTCCGGACCGTACAAAAAATACTTTGACAATGACCAGAACGTAGTTCTGATCCGCGATGATAATTATTGGGGACAGGCAGATTCCATGTGGGGTAAGCTTCCGGTTCCGAAATATATTTCTCACCCGATCTTTAAAGATAACGCAGCAGCTACCACCGCATTCCAGAATGGTGATATTGATGTGGCACAGATATTCATCACAGACCTTCAGAAATTGTGGTTAGAGCAGGATCTTCCGATTTCTACCTATGTTGATGAAGCACCGTATCAGCTGTGTATGACAATGCCTACCCTGTTCTTTAATACAGAAGTAGAAGGACTGGATCAGGTAGCTGTTCGTAAGGCAATCGCTATGGCAGTTGACTACGATCAGGTTATTTCTTCAGCAATGTCCGGACAGTCTCCTACCTTCGCAGATGTTCCGCGTTCTGTCATGAACCCGACCGATGCTGAGCAGGCTATGGTGGATCAGGATGCCTTAAAAGAGTATCAGTGGTCCAATGCCGATGTAGAAGGTGCTAAGAAGCTTCTGGACGATGCCGGAATCGTAGACACCGACGGAGACGGAATCCGTGAGTACAACGGAAAGAACCTTTCCTATAAGGCTGAGTGCCCGACAGGATGGTCTGACTGGAATGCAACCCTTGAAATCGTAGCAGCAGCAGGAAAGAATATTGGTATCAACATTGAGACCTACTTCCCGGAAGCAGCAAACTACAGCACGGATTACAGTACCGGAAACTTCGAAATCACCATGCAGTCCGGCCCTGGTACATCGGTTGCCAACCCGTACATGAGATGCCGTTTCTTCATGAGCTCTGATTACAACGATCTTGAGGTTAACTTCAGTGGTAACTTCGGTCATTATCAGAACGACCGTGTAGATGAAATCCTTGCAGCAATTCCTCATGAGACCGATGATGCAAAACTGAAAGATTACTATACAGAACTTTCCAAGATTATGCTGGAAGATTGCCCGTGTGTACCGCTGATGTACAGACCGCAGGTATTCCACGAAGTAAACGAGTCCGTATGGACCAACTATCCGCAGAAAGACGATGGAACCAATGTTCCTCCGATGGACTGCACCGATGGTTATGGCGTAGCAGCACTGTACAATCTGGAACTGATTGACGGCTGATTTGCCAAACAGAAAGAAAGCACACACTGAATTGTAACAGAGGCGGCCGGAGCCGGGGTGCTCCGGCCGCTTTTACAAAATCAGAAGGAGGGTTCCTCTATGAAAGGAATGAAAAAGTATTATACGCAGAAGATCATGTGGTATCTTTTGACGTTAGTCTTTGCAGTGCTGCTGAACTTCATTCTTCCGCGTCTGATGCCGGGCGATCCGGTTTCAACTATTGCGTCCAAATCGGTAGAAGGTATGACCGATGCGACTGCAATTCAGAAAGTATATGAAGACTATGCAGCGAAATTTGGTATTAACAAACCAATGTATGTCCAGTTTTTTACCTGGGTAAAAAATGCACTTCGCGGTGATTTCGGCATTTCTTTCAGCCAGTATCCGCGTACCGTATCCGATATTATTTCCAGTTCGGTTCTGTGGACCATATGTTTACAGCTTCCGGCCATTATTGTTGGATGGATTCTTGGTAACCTGCTTGGTGCAATTGCAGCTTACATGAAAGGTGTTTTCGACAAGGCAATCCTTCCGGCATTCCTGTTTATCAGTAACGTACCTGCCTTTGGTATGGCAACCGTACTTTTATTTGTTTTCTCACTGAAATTACATATTGCACCTGCAGCAGGCGGCTATGCGAGCAGTATGATTCCGCATATGAGCCTTGCTTTTATGAAATCTGTGCTTTCACATTACCAGTTGCCGTTCTGGTCTATCGTAATCATCACGATCGGCGGCCAGGCTATTGGTATGCGTTCAATGTCAATTTATGAATTGAATGCCGACTATGTAAAATACAGTCGTTTCCTTGGAATCAAGGATCATACGATTGTGAAATATGTGTTCCGTAACGCAATGCTTCCGCAGATCACCGGTCTTGCAATGTCCCTTGGTACCATGATAGGCGGTAACCTGGTAGCTGAGATGGTATTCAGTTATCCGGGACTTGGAACAACGATGCTCTCAGCAGTTACCGGCCAGGATTATCCGCTGCTTTCTGCCTGTACGTTAATCATTACTATCATGGTTCTGCTGGCCAACCTGCTTGTTGAACTTCTGTATGCAGTCATTGACCCACGTGTCAAAGCATCCCAGCAGGATTAGAAAGGAGAATACGCTATGAAAAATACAATCAAACAGATTTTTCATTCAGGAAAATTCGTGACAGGATTTGTAATCTTCTTGGCAATTCTCCTGACTATTATCATCTATCCGCTTGTTGTGGCAAAAGATCCGCTGGCAATGATCGGAAACGGAAACTTTTTCAAACCGGGTACCTATCTTTCGATTCAGGACACCGTAAATTCCGGCAAAACGTATAAGATGAATGTTGATGCAACCGCATCCATCGTTGAAAGCAAACTGACAATGGACAACCGTTCTATGATGGCAGAATGGCTGGAAAAATACGGCGGTGTAGATGCCAGTGAAATCGATGTTACCGATGCAGAAGGTCTGATTGCTCTCTGGGAGGAAAAATATGACCCAAATGCAGAACAGAAAGGCCTTATCGCAGCAAAAAAGAAAAAATATCAGCGTCTTGACAAAGAGATCGATGGTATTTTAGAAGATGTTCCAACTATTATTGCCGAGAAAAATGAAGAGACCGGTGAGCTGGAAGAGGTTCAGAGCATCGACAGCAAGCAGTACATCAATGAAAAAGATGTTATTAACCGCCAGACTTTCGTGCTTGGTACAGATAACTTTGGTCGTGATGTTTTGACTGAGCTGATCTCTGCAACAGGTTCATCCCTGAAAATTGGTCTGGTTGCGGGAATCATTGCAACCGTGATCGGACTGTTCCTCGGACTTCTTGCAGGTTACCTTGGAGGTTTTGTGGACAACCTGATTCTGTTCTTTACCAACTTGTTCACTGTTATCCCATCCTTCGTTCTCTTGATCCTCATCTCCTACAGCGTAGGTGAGTCTCAGAGGGGAATCATGATGGTGGCACTCCTGATCGGAATTACCGCATGGCCGTGGACAACACGTTCTGTACGTTCCCAGGTTATTTCTCTTCGAAACCGTGACCATGTAAACCTTTCCAAACTGTCCGGCCACAGCATGCTGCGGATTGTCCTTACCGACATCCTTCCGTACGTTGCATCCTACGTTGTTATGGCCTTCATTCTCCAGATTTCCTCCGGAATTCTGGCAGAGGCACAGCTTTCTATGATCGGACTTGGACCGGCAACCACAAAGACTGCAACACTTGGTCTTATGATGCAATGGGCAACCCAGTACAATGCACACTTAAACGGTGCATGGTGGGCATATTTCCCGGTTATTCTTGTAATCGCACTTATTTCATTCTCTCTTAACCTGATGAACACCGGTCTTGACCAGGTATTCAACCCGCAGTTAAGAGACTAAGGAGGCAGCTATGGGAAAAGTAATGCTGGAAGTAAACAATCTGAAAACGAAATATGTAACTCGTTTTCATGAAGATGTATACGCCGTAGACGGAGTCTCCCTGAAGATTGAGGAGGGAAAATCCCTCGGTGTAGCAGGTGAGTCCGGCTGTGGTAAATCGACGCTGGCACTGTCCCTGATGGGCTATTATTTCGCACCGCTTCACTACATCAGCGGCGATATTATCGTAGATGGAAGAAAAATTTCCGGAATGAAACCAGACGATGTCCGGAAAAATATTCTGGGCAATGAGATCGCCTACATTCCGCAGGCAGCAATGAATGCTCTGAACCCGACACAGAAAATCATCCGATTTGTAGAAGACGTTATTCATGCGCATGATCCGAAAATGCCGAGAAAGGATATTTATGATCTGGCAAAAGAACGTTTTCAGATCTTAGGCCTGCCGGAGGAGGTACTGCAAAAGCATGCGGTTGAGCTTTCCGGAGGTATGAAACAGAGAACCGTTATCGCAATTTCGACCATTCTTTCTCCGAAGGTACTGATCGCCGATGAGCCATCGTCCGCGCTGGATGTAACTTCCCAGAAAATGGTTATTAAAATGATGCGTGATCTGATGGAAAAAGGATTTATCAAATCCATGATCTTCATCACACACGAGCTGCCGCTTCTTTACAACGTAACCGATGATATTATGGTTATGTATGCTGGACAGATTGTAGAAAAAGGTACCGCAAAAGAAATGGTATTCGATCCGCTGCATCCATATTCCAAAGGTCTGATGGGATCGATCATCGTTCCGGAGGAAGGTGTAAGAGAACAGAAGCTGACTGCAATTCCGGGAACTCCGCCAAACCTGAAGCATCCGCCGGAGGGCTGCCGTTTCGCAGACCGCTGTCCTTATGCACAGCCAACCTGCCGCGGTATGAAACCAGAGGTCATCGAACTGCCGAACGGAAGAGAGTACCGCTGCCTGATGTCTGAGAGAAAGGTTCGGGAGGTGTATGCAAATGCGTGATGGTAAAGAATTAAAACCATGCCTCTCCGGAAGAGGCGTAACGAAAGTGTTTGGCTTTGGCGATGCAAAAACGGTCGCTGTAGACCATGTTGATTTCGATTTTCATGAAGGTGAATTTGTTTCTATCGTAGGAGAATCCGGATCCGGAAAAACAACCCTTTCGAAGATGTTGCTCGGGCTGATCAGCGTAACGGAAGGTGAAATTGATTTCCAGGGTAAACCAAGAGACATCTCGAACGGAAAGAAGAAAAAAGAGTACTGGAAGGGAATTCAGGCGATTTTCCAGGATCCGTTTGCTTCCTACAATATGTTTAAACGTGTAGATTCTGTTCTGCTGGATTGCATTAATATGCGCGGTGACAAGAATCTGCCGAAAGAAGAAAAAGAACGTCTGATGACAGAGGCCTGCAGCTTTGTAAACTTAAAATACGCAGAACTGACAAACAAATATCCATTTGAGCTGTCAGGAGGCCAGATGCAGCGACTGATGATTGCACGTATTTTCCTTCTGAAACCAAAGATTCTGCTTGCCGATGAGCCGACGTCTATGATTGATGCCTGCTCACGTGCAACGATCCTGGATATGCTGCTGAAGTTGCGTGATGAGATCAATATGACGATTATCTTCATCACCCACGATATTGGTCTTGCTTACTATGTATCCGATAATGTTTATATTATGGAGCATGGAAAATTTGTGGAATCGGGACCGGCAGAAGAAGTAATTCTTCACCCGACAGCAGCGTATACCAAACGTCTGATCAGCGATGTTCCAAAGATTTATGAACCGTGGGATCTGACAACAGTATAACAATGGTACGAAAGCTGTTTCCCTGGAATCATGCTTTGCGTCATATATGAGTCTTGCGAAAAGAGAGACGGTGCACGGAAAAAAAGTGTACCGTCTTCTCTTTTTGTCAATAATTTTTCTGAAAAAATTGCTTTTTAAAGAAAAAACTGGTAAAATTAGTAAGGTTACAGAACCGAAAAGAAAACTGGGGGATGAAAAATGCGAAACTGGTTTCGCGGACTGAAACTGAACCAAAAATTTACCGTAACAACGTTGATCTTTATTTTTATTCCGCTTTTTGGCATGATGTGCTTTGGGTTTAGGAGTATCAAAAAGAATGCCATAGATCATGGGGTAAATGAAGCAGTAACGGCAATAGATCTTACCTGTGCGGAGGTGAATGCAAAAGCGAATGCCTGCTCAATGGTTGTAGATACGCTGCAGGAGTATGAACCGTTGGAAAAATATCTTCTTCATCTCAGGAGGGGAGAGGAGATCTCGGAGAGCTATTATCAGCAATTTCGAAACAACAGCATCAGCATAATCGATAAAATGCAGGAGGCAATGCCAGATCTGTACCAGATCCATATTTTTGCCATGGCAGATGGTTTTCTGGAGCAGCAGCCGATCCTGTACCAGAAGGAAAAGATGAAAAACTGCGCCTGGTACCGAAGCTATCAGGGCGGAGGACAGTGGTTTTTTGACATACAGGAAAAAAATATTATCTCCGGTACAAAAAAAGAAGGTTCCCATTTGATGACTTATGTACGGGAACTGCGGGATCAAAGCGGAGGAAGGCTTGGCGTGATCGAGGTATCCATGCGTATGGCAGACATATTTCCCGAAATTTATCGATCCGGTGACAGCAGCTGGGCCTGCTTTGTTGATGAAAATTGGAATTTATATGACTGCGGAAAAACAGCGGCAGCCTGCAAATGGCAGTCCTATCGGGGGCTGATTCTGTTCCGGGCAGGAATCCGTGACAGAAAAGAGAGTCAGCAGAGCGCGGTGATTGACCGGAAAAACGTTGCAATTGTGCTTCGGAAAGTCGATAAACTCAATGGAATGTTTGTAACACTGACCAATTTGGATGATGCAACCGGAAACATGATCAAACAGCAGCAGAGAATGCTGCTTGAATTTGCCGGCTTCGGGCTGCTTCTGATTGTGGTGGTCAATCTGATTGTGCGTGGCCTGCTGAAGGAGTTTTATGACGTCCTGTGTGAGATGCGTCAGATTGACAATGGAACAACAAAGATAAAGGTTTGTTACAGCGCAGAAGAGATGCGGGAAATGAGCTATGGTATCAACGGAATGCTGGAGAGAATTCAGAAACAGAACGAGGAAAGCATCAAAAGGGAGGCAGCGCTGAAAGATACGGCAATCCGGGCAATGCAGAACCAGATTAACGCTCATTTTATTTATAATGTTCTGGAATCCATTAAGATGATGGCTGAGATTAATGAAGAGTATACGATTTCCGATGCGGTAACAGCACTTGGTGAAATGCTGCACTACAATATGCGCTGGAATAAATTTCTGGTAACCGTTCAGGATGAGATGAATTATATTCAGAACTATGTGGAACTGATGAATCTGCGGTATGATTTCACAATTACATTATCTGTTCAGATACCGGAAAATTTGTATCGGCAGGATATCCCCAAGATGTCTCTTCAGCCGATTGTGGAAAATGCAATCACACATGGAATTGAGGAGCTGGATGCAGACGCCGTCATTGAAATCAAAGGAATAGAGCATGAAAAGAGCTTTGAGATTGAAATCACAGATTCCGGAATAGGCATGTCAGAAAAGCAGCTTGCAATTCTGAGACGTAAACTAAGAATGCGCCTGAATTCAGATACACAGCCGAAACATGGAATCGGGCTTCGGAATGTACAGGACAGAATCCACATTCAATTTGGAACAGAGTATGGACTGTCAGTTTATACAAAAGAGCATTGCTATACGAAGGTGAGCATTCATCTTCCCATCACGAGGGGGAAATATTCTCCGATGGATCAAGAGGGTGACGAGAAAGAGGAAGAAAAAGAAAATGAATACACTGCTGGTTGTAGAAGATGAAAAATTGATTCGACAGGGAATCGTGGCGATGATCCGGCGAAGCAGCGTGCCGGTGGAGGAGATTCTGGAGTGTCGAAACGGAGAAGAGGCATTGGAGATTTTGAGAAAACAGAGGGTGGACGTCATGTTCACTGATATCCGTATGCCCAAAATGGACGGTCTGACACTGGTCAACAAAATGGAGGAGCTGTCACAGAAACCTGTTGTTATTGTTTTAAGTGGCTATGATGAATTTTCCTATGCGGTTGAAATGATGAAACATGGAGTTCGGGACTATATTTTAAAACCGATCAAGCGGGAGACGATAGAACAGCTTCTGGAAAATCTGGAACGAGAGCTTTCGGAGACCCGGGAAACGGAAGAAGAGGAAGAACGGTGCTTTTTAAATCAGCTCCGTTATCTGATGATGAATGCAGAAATGGCCGAAGAAAAAGAATGGATGGATATGGAAAGCAGGATCCGGCGCCACATCGGAAACGACAGCTTCCGGATCCTGCTGACCAGCAAGGCAAATGGGGAACGGTTTTCGAAATGCAGCGGAATTCTGCTGGAAGGCGTAGAAGGAGGAGTTCTGTATCTTCTGCCGGAACCGGAGGCAGAGCGGATCATGAAAGAAAAAGATGAGAGATTTTGTCTCGGAGTGGGAAAAGAACATCGTTCTGTGATGGAAATTCCAGAGGCATACCAGGAAGCACTGCTGGCCCGGGAAATGGCATTTATACAGAAAAATCCTGTGGAAGAATATCAGAAAAAATGTTTTGAGGAAAAGCCGGAGCTGGCACAGTTTCAGGAAAAATTTATTCTGCAGGTGCCAACGGACCGGGCAGATACTATGCTGCGAAAAATGCGGAACTGGTATTTTGAGGCGGCGCATCAGAGGGTCTCCCCCTATCAGCTTCTGACAGTGACGGAAGCAATCTGCAAAGAACTGGATCTTTTTTACCGCATGCCGGAAAAACAGGAAAAATGTCCGCGTCCTCTGCAGTACCGTGATGCAGATCTGTTTCTGGATGCGTTTGAAGAATGGATACACGTTTACAGGGAAAGCCTGAAAAGTCAGACAGCCGGAAAAGAAAAAATGGAAGAGGCAATTTCATATATTCGGGAAAATTATGCAAAAGATCTGAATATGGCAATGGTATCTAACCATATTTGTATGAATTATTCGCTGTTTTCAGCAGCGTTTAAAGAACATACCGGTGTGAATTTTGTGAACTATCTGAAGGAGATCCGCATTGCGGAGGCAAAGCGTCTGTTGATTCAAACAGAAGATAAAATTACGGAAATTGCCAAACAGGTTGGATTTGAAAATGATAAGCATTTCATGAAATCATTTAAAACGGCATGCGGCGTATCACCGTCTGAGTTCCGAAAAGATTATAAAATGGTTTCCAACGGAAAGGGAGGACAGGATGAGTAAAGAAAAAGAAACCGGAAAAGAGAAGGGAAGAATCCGCCAGCTGGCGCGGTATTACATTCCATATAAGGGATTGTTTTTTACCGACATGTTTTTTGCAATGCTTGGAGCAGCCATTACACTGGTGATTCCGCTGATTGTACGGTATATTACGAGTACGGTTGTGGAAAAGCCGCTGGAGCAGGCAACGGGTGAGATTATCCGCCTCGGTATTCTGATGATTGCTATGGTTCTGGTTGAAATGTACTGTAACTTTTATATTGCCTATTACGGCCATGTGATGGGGGCGCGGATTGAGCATGATATGCGGAACGAGATCTTCGGCCATTATCAGAAGCTTTCGTTTGCTTTTTTCGATAACCAGAAGGTCGGCCATCTGTTGTCACGCATCACAAGCGATCTGTTCGATATCAGTGAGCTTTTACATCATGGGCCGGAGAATATTGTCATTTCGTTTATCAAACTGATTGGCGCGATGATTATTCTGTTTGTGGTAAATCCGATGCTGGCATGTGTGCCGCTTGTGGTTATTGTGGTGATGCTGCTGTTTGCGTTAGTGATGAACAGCCGCATGAAGAGTGCATTCAAGGAAAACCGCCGCAGAATTGCGGATATCAACAGCCAGATTGAGGACAGCCTTTCGGGGATCCGTGTTGTCAAATCGTTTGGAAATGAGACAGAGGAGATGCGTAAGTTCAATGCGGGAAATGACCGTTTTGTCGATTCGAAGAAGGTCAGCTACCGCTATATGGGAATTTACAATTCGGGAATGGGAGCCTTTTCGACGCTGATTACCGTTATTTCGCTGATTGTCGGCGCATTGCTGATGACAGGTGGGAAGCTTGGGGCGGCCGATCTGGTTACCTTTCTTCTGTACATCAACAACTGCACAGATCCGGTGAAAAAGCTGGTGAACTTTACGGAGCAGTTCCAGAATGGTTATTCCGGTTACGAACGTTTCCTGGAAATTATGAGCATCGCACCGGACATCCAGGACAAGCCGGATGCACTGCCACTGAAGAATGTGCAGGGAGAAGTAACCTTTGAAAACGTTTCGTTCCATTATGAGGAGTCGAAGGAGAATGTGTTAAGCAATGTGAATCTGCATGTCCCGGCAGGAGACTATGTGGCGCTGGTGGGCAGCTCCGGCGCCGGAAAGACGACACTCTGTTCTCTGCTTCCGCGTTTTTACGATGTGACAGAAGGAAGGATTCTACTGGATGGAAAGGATATCCGCGATGTGAAATTGAAGGATCTGCGCGATGAAATTGGTATTGTGCAGCAGGATGTGTACCTGTTTGCGGGAACGATCATCGATAATATCCGTTATGGCAGACCAGATGCAACGGATGAGGAGGTCATCCGCGCAGCGAAAGCGGCCAATGCACATGAATTTATCATGGAGCTGGCGGACGGCTACGACACCGATATCGGCCAGCGCGGCGTAAAACTTTCCGGTGGCCAGAAACAACGGCTTTCCATCGCCCGCGTATTCCTCAAAAACCCGCCGATCCTGATTTTCGACGAGGCAACCTCAGCGCTCGACAACGAAAGCGAAAAAGTCGTCCAGAAATCTTTGGAACTTCTGGCGAAAGACAGGACAACCTTCGTGATTGCGCACCGGCTGTCCACAATCCGGAATGCAAAGCGGATTCTGGTGCTGACGGAGAATGGAATTGCGGAGGAAGGCACACATAAGGAACTGCTCGCGAAGGGCGGGATTTATGCGCATTTGTATGAGATGCAGTTTTGATGAAAATTTCATTAGTATGACAGAAAGGCAGCGGAAGAGAAACCGCTGCCTTTTTTGACACTTTCTTATTTTCTTCATACTCTATAAAGAACAGAAAATGAAAGAGGAACATGGTATGGATTCATCCCGTATGAATCGCGGCTGCTGCGGTGCGAACAATATGCAGAACCGCCGCGCCGCTTCAAACAATATGGAACTGAAGATGGAACCAAGGAATTTCCCGCGGAAAATGCAGCATGTAGATCATATGATACCTGCAATGGCGTACGTTCCGATGCAGCGGTTTGAACAGATCTATGATCTTTCCACTGCATTAAAAAATGGAACCTTATTTCCGGAACTCTGTAAACCATTCTGTGGAAAGGGAGGAGGAGAGTGCCTATGATGCCGCAGATGCCATCCCGTGAAAAGCTGCTCGCCTGGATTGATCAGGTCAGCTTTGCTGTTGTTGAAATGAACCTTTACCTCGACACCCACCCGGAGGATGAAGATGCACTTGCCTTTTTCCGGGAAAAAGTGGAGCTTCGAAAAGAAGCACTGAAACAGTACGCAGAACAGTACGGCCCGCTCACGATCGATACCGCCAACGACCGCATGAGCCGTTCTTTCGAATGGGTTATGCAGCCATGGCCGTGGGAAGTCAACCGGAAAGGAGGGTGCTGACGGATGTGGAATTATGAAAAACGCCTCGAGTATCCTGTAAACATCACGACACCAAACCCCAAAATCGCCCAAATTATCATGAGTCAGTACGGTGGACCGGATGGAGAGATGGGCGCATCCATGCGGTATCTCTCTCAGCGTTTCACAGCACCGAACCGAATTGTAGCGGGGGTGTTGAATGATGTTGGGACAGAAGAACTCGCACACCTTGAGATGGTTTCAACGATCGTTCATCAGCTCACCTGCAATCTTTCTCTGGAAGAAATTCAGAACTCTGGTTTTGCCAATTACTATGTAGACCACACAACTGGCATCTGGCCGCAGGCGGCTGGCGGAGTTCCGTTTAATTCTTGTGAGTTCCAGTCGAAAGGTGATCCTTTGACAGATTTGTTCGAAGACCTCGCAGCAGAGCAGAAAGCCCGGTCAACGTATGATAACATCCTTCGTTTGGTAAAAGATCCTGAAGTTGCAGATCCGATTCGTTTCCTGCGGGCGCGTGAAGTTGTGCATTTCCAGCGTTTTGGTGAAGCACTGCGTTCTGTACAGGATGAATTGAATTCGAAGAACTTTTATGCGTTTAATCCGTCGTTTGATGCAAAGACTTTCTGTGCGGCACCGCAGCCAGGGGCAGGTCAGGGGAATTGCTGCACAAGATAGTAAATTAAAAATCAAAGAACAGCACACCACTGGAAAATCCCATCTGAAAAACAGGTGGGATTTTTTGGGTTTACAGTAAGAAAATCTTATCCAGTCGTAAATCATTATCCCATCATAATATAGAAAAAAGACTTTCAAAAACAGAAAAGTCAGAAAGGATGTTCCATGGAAGCAATGAATTATGTAAAGCCCGAACTCATCGTCGTTGCGTTCGTGCTGTATTTTTTCGGTGTTGCTTTGCGGCAGGCGCAGGCGGTGAAGAATAAGTACATTCCGTTGATCTTAGGCGGCATCAGCATGGTGCTGTGTGCGGTTTGGGTGATGGCGACGAGTGAGATTGAGACGGCGAAGGAGGGGGCGATGGCGGTTTTTACGGCGGTCACGCAGGGGATTCTGGTGGCGGGGCTGAGCAATTATGTGAATCAGATTATCAAGCAGATCCATAAGCCGGAGTGAACGGCGCTTCAAAAAATCTGTGTTATGCCGGAGCAGTCGGAACCGTCAGAAAGGGGAGAATATGAGAATTGATCGGTCGTATCTTGGCAATCAGAATACGTATGCGGAAAACAATCCCAAATGTATCGTAGTCCACAACACCGACAACTTCGCAGCAGGTGCCGATGCGCGGGCACATGCGAGAGCACAGCATGACGGGAATTTCCAGAACATTTCCGCACACTATTACGTCGATGACGGTGACACAGCCTACCAGGCGGCACCGCACAGCCGGGGGTGCTGGCATGTCGGCATTAATTACGGCGGAAAAAATCTGTTTCAGCAGTACGGCAACAAGAACAGCATCGGTGTGGAGATGTGTGTGCAGGCCGGGTATAATTATGAAAAAGCATTTGAGAATACTGCGGCACTGGTGCGGGAGATCATGCGGGAGACGGGGATTCCGCTGGAAAGAGTCTATCGTCATTATGACATCTGCAGCAAATACTGTCCGAGCCAGATCATGAACCGCGGTGACTGGGACCGCATGAAGCGGATGATCGGAAGCGGTGCAGGGAGCACAGGAACGGGAACAGCAGGCAGCGGAACAGGAAAAACGTATGCGCCCGGGATCTATCAGGTGCAGACAGCGGCCCTCAACATCCGTCAGGCACCGGATGCGGACAGCAGGATTGCCGGAACGATCCGGGATCAGGGAAGCTACACGGTGACGGAAATCCAGAACACAAGCTGGGGACGGCTTCTCTCAGGGGCAGGCTGGGTCAACTGCCATACAGCGTATTGCCGTTATGCCGGTCCCGCAAAAGAAAAATCGGCAGAGACAGCAAAGTCATCCGGAAAGACAGTCGCAGAGGACGGAATCTGGGGCGAAAATCTGACGCGCCGTCTGCAGGAACTTTTCGGCACACCGCAGGATGGAAAAATCAGCAATCAGCTGGCCGTCAACCGGAAATTCTGTGATGGCATCACAGCCGCCGAGTGGGACAGTACGCCCAAAGGCGGATCGGCCCTTGTAAAAGAAATGCAGAAATGGGCATCGGCCGACATGGACGGCTATATCGGTCCGCAGACAATCCTCGCCTGGCAGAAAAAACTCGGCACGCCGATCGACGGCACAGTAAGCAGCCCATCCGCCATGGTAAAAAAACTACAGAAGTGGTGCAACCAGAAATAGAAAAAAGAATACTCAAAGACCCGGTTTTGTGTTATACTGGAAGATAGTTTAAAATGAACAGAAAGAAAAAGAGCTTCAAAAAAGACTCGAAGTGTCAAATGTAAAATACAAAAGAGAAAAAATAAAGGTAATTTTTGCATACAGATTCATCGGGGGGAATTGCGGCTGACAGGAGAGAACAACAGCAGATGAGAAAAAAGGCAGTAAAAAATGCAGGAATGATACGAATTTATCTGAATATGGCATGGAAACTTTTGCAGAAAAACCTGCTTAGCATCGTGATATTTGAGACGGTCTACCGCCTGTTTTCCAGCCAGCTGGTTTCAAGACTCGCCAATGCGGCGATCAACTTTTCCTTAAAACAGCTGGGAACGAGCTATATGACATCGGAAAACTTCAACAAGATCATGCTGCATCCGCTGACCCTTCTGCTGATTTTTGGAATTCTGCTTGTTTTCTTTTTCTGTATGCTGTTTGAAATCTATGCTGTCATGGCGGCTCTGGAGGCCTCCTGGAAACGAAAACGGATTTCCGTTCCTGTCATGATGCTTGCCGGCGGAAGAGGAGCCGCACAGTTTGTGCGCGCCCGCCCGTGGACCTGGTTTTTCTACATGGCAGCGAGCTTCCCGTACCTTTGGCTGCACAGCAGCTACAGCGCCATCCGCAGTATGAAACTGCTTCAGGTTTCCCTGACGAAGATTTTCAATGCCTTCCCGGCATATTGGATCCCGGTGGTGCTGACGATTCTGCTTGTCGCGTTCTCGTTTGTGTTTTCCTACACCATCCCTTTCCGGTGCATGATGACGGAAAAAGAGAAAAATACCCATCTGCGGGTGCGCCAGACACTGGAAAAACGCGTGCTGCGTGAGCTTGGCATCAACGTCTCTTTCCAGGTGATGATTTTTCTGATTACGTGGGTTCTGTATCTGATTTTCGGAACGGCTGTCGTTGCCTATGCAAAGCTGGTGAAAACGCCGTCTACCGTTGTCAGTACCGTCATCGTCTACGGTGACTGGGTCAAATCGACGATGAGCCTGATCGGCGGAGCGTTCGGCCTTGTCGGAAGCATTACGTATCTGTATCTGATTTTTATCCGTTCCTCCCGAAAGGGCTACCAGAAGAGCCGGACAACGAAAAAGCCGAGCTCGAAGCTGGTACGCACCTTCTGCGGTCCGGTAACGGCGGTGGTTCTCACGATCGCCATGCTGGCGGGAGAAACGGTTTATCTTGTATATGCCATGCGCGCAACACGTGCAGAGGCAACGGCTTCCTCCCAGTATATTTCGGTGTCAGCGCACCGGGGCGGAGCCAGAAAAGCACCGGAAAATACGATGAGCGCGATCAAATATGCAGTGGACAGCATGTCGGATTACGCGGAGATCGATGTACAGGAGACGAGTGATGGTGAGATTGTCCTTATGCACGACACAAATCTGAAGCGGACAACCGGTCTGAATGCCAGCATCTGGACCCTGACCTACGATGAAATCAGCCAGCTCGATGCCGGTGTACGATTCAACAAAAAATTCCGCGGCGAGCAGATTCCGAAGCTGGAAGAAGTCATCGCGTACGCGAAAGGAAAAATCAACCTGAATATCGAAGTAAAATACAACGGCCACAACCAGAATATTGTCAAAAAAGTGGTGAAAATCATCGAGGACAATGACTTTGTGGATCAGTGTGTGCTGACTTCCATGAACTACAATTTCCTCAGGCAGGCAAAGAAAATCAATCCGGATATCAAGACCGGGTATACGATGAAAATGTCGTACGGAGGCCTGGAGGATATGGACGCGGCGGACTTCTTTTCTGTAAAATATACGTACATCACAGAAAGCTTTGTAGAGCATGCGCACAGTCTTGGTAAAGAAGTCTGTGCCTGGACGCTGAATTATCAGGGAGATATGCAGCGGATGGTCAACTGCGGCGTGGACAACATTATCACGGACGATCCGGAGCTGGTGCGTAAGGTTATCCTTGGAACAACCGACCGAAATCCGGGCTTTGTCAGCCTGCTTGGCTATGCACTGAAATAAATGGAGTAAAACAATGGAGGTGGGAACTTCATGGCAGAGAAAGTAAACATGCCATCCCAGAAGAAAGAAAAGAAGAAAAAGAGGAAGAAAAAACTTCCTTCGGATTTTTATGATTATAACCTGCTGGCCTGCACTATTTTGCTGGTCAGCTTCGGACTGATTATGCTGTACAGCGCGAGCGCCTACGAGGCGGCCAGTACATTCAAGGGAAATGATATGTATTATTTCACGCATCAGGCGGGGCTTTCTGCTATTGTTCTGGTGGGTATTGTGATATTGTCGAAGTTTGTAGATTATCATAGTGTATGGTTCCAGCGGATTGCAGCACTGGTATACTGGGGAAGTCTCCTTCTGATGGCGGCGGTAAGGTTTACGCCGCTTGGTTATGAAGCCTACGGGGCGAGAAGATGGCTCCGGATCGGCGGTGTCAGTCTTCAGCCTGCGGAGATTGGAAAGCTGGGGCTGATTCTGTATTTGCCATACATTATCCTGAAGATGGGAAAAAATATGCGTACCATCCGCGCAAAAGCGATTGTCCTCGGACTTGGCGTGCTGCAGGCGCTGGCTGCGTGGATTCTGACGGACAACCTGAGTACCGCCATTATTCTGGGACTCATCGCCTGCGTCATTTTGTTTCTGGCGGACCCGGAGGTAAAATTTTATGCGCGTGTGATTCCGGGCGCGGCGGTAATTGGCGTTTTTGCGATTATCATTTTAAAAAATAATCTGCAGATCTTTGAAAGAATAGGCGGTGACTTCCGGTCGAACCGTATCTATGAATGGCTTTCCGGAGGCAGCTATCAGATTCTGCAGGGACTTTATGCGATTGGCTCCGGTGGATTTCTCGGAAAAGGACTTGGCAACAGTACGCAGAAGATTACAACAATTCCGGAAGCACAGAACGATATGATCTTCTCGATCATCTGCGAGGAGCTTGGAATATTTGGTGCGCTTCTTGTATTGCTGCTGTTTGGCTACCTGCTGTACCGTCTGTTTGTGGTTGCACAGAATGCGCCGGACGCGTATGGAATGCTGATGGTGAGCGGCGTTTTTGCACATATTTCCATTCAGGTTATTCTGAACCTGTGCGTCGTTCTGAAACTGATGCCGGCAACGGGAATTACCCTTCCATTTATCAGTTACGGAGGAACATCGGTGCTCTTTATCCTGACGGAAATCGGCATTGCCCTGTGCGTCTCCCGCTTTATTGTGTTCCAGGATGGAAAGAGCGGAGAAGGAGAGGCACAGGCGGAAGAATAGTAAAAGTAGAAAAATCTATTGACAAATGCCGGAATAACAGATACACTTTTTTCGAAAGAAATACTGGCTGCCGGGTAGAGGCAGGAAGGAGCAGAACAATGTTAGAAAAGATAAAAGAAATTTTAGTAGAACAGCTCAACTGTGATGCAGACAGCATCAACGAAGATACCTCTTTTAAAGATGACCTGGGTGCAGATTCCCTGGATCTCTACGAGATGGTTATGGCATTAGAAGACGAGTACGGAATTGAAATCGACACCGACGAACTGACAGACCTTTCTACCGTCGGCGACTTTATGGAATATTTGAAACAGCACGGCGTAGAGGTCTGAAAAAGAGCATTGCCGCTGGCAAAAGTGGAAGGATGGTGCAGCTCGGAAGAAACGCCGGGCTGTTTTCCATTCTAAATAAATGGTGGAAGGGAACAGACAAAAGGATTGTTCCGGAAAAACCAGAAATCAGGAGAAAAGAAAAATGAGCAATGTAAAAACAAGATTTGCACCGAGCCCGACAGGCCGGATGCATGTAGGAAACCTGCGTACTGCCCTGTATGCGTATCTGATCGCAAAACACGATGACGGAACCTTTATGCTCCGTATCGAGGATACCGACCAGGAGCGTTTCCAGGAAGGCGCACTTGATATCATCTACCGTACCTTAAAAGAGACCGGCCTGGTACACGACGAGGGACCGGACAAAGACGGCGGCTGCGGCCCGTACGTACAGAGCGAGCGTAATGCAGCAGGTCTGTACCTGAAATACGCAAAACAGCTGGTAGAGCAGGGTGACGCTTATTACTGCTTCTGTGACGCAGAGCGCCTGAGCCAGTGCAAACGTAACGTAGGCGGAAAAGAAATCTCGATCTACGACAAACACTGCCTTGGTCTTTCCAAAGAGGAAGTAGAGGCCAATCTGGCAGCCGGCAAACCGTACGTCATCCGTTTCAATATGCCGACCGAAGGAACCACAACCTTCCACGATGAGATCTACGGAGACATCACAGTAAACAACGAGGAGCTGGAAGACCTGATCCTGATCAAATCCGACGGATATCCGACCTACAACTTCGCAAACGTCATCGACGACCATCTGATGGGTGTAACCCACGTTGTCCGCGGTAATGAGTATCTGTCCTCATCCCCGAAATACAACCGTATTTACGAGGCATTCGGCTGGGAAGTTCCGGTTTACGTACACTGTCCGCTGATCACCAACGAGGAGCATCAGAAGCTGTCCAAACGCTGCGGCCATTCTTCTTATGAAGACCTGATCGATCAGGGATTCTTAAAAGATGCCATTGTCAACTTCGTAGCCCTTCTTGGATGGAGCCCGGAAGGAAACCGCGAGATCTATTCTCTCGAGGAGCTGGTAAAAATTTTCGATTACCACCACATCAGCAAATCTCCGGCCGTTTTCGATATGACAAAACTCCGCTGGATGAACGGCGAGTACATGAAGGCAATGGACGACGAGAAGTTCTATGAGATGGCGCTTCCGTATATCCAGAAGACAATCCACCGTCCGCTCGATTTTAAGAAAATTGCAGCCATGGTAAAAACAAGAATCGAAGTATTCCCGGATATTGCAGACCTCATCGACTTCTTCGAGGAAGTTCCGGAGTACGACGCTTCGATGTACACTCACAAAAAGATGAAGACAAACGAGGAGACCTCCCTTGCACTTCTTCAGGAAGTAAAACCGCTGCTGGCAGCGCAGGAAGATTTCAGCAATGATGCTCTCTTTGAGATGCTCAGCGCATTCGGAAAAGAAAAAGGATACAAGACCGGTTATATTATGTGGCCGATCCGTACCGCTCTTTCCGGAAAACAGATGACACCGGCCGGCGCAACGGAAATCCTTGAGGTTCTGGGAAAAGAGGAGTCTCTTGCCCGCATCGACAAAGCGATTGAGAAATTATCCAAATGATATATAATGATTCACAAAAAAAAGCGGTGATGCATACCACCGGCCCCATGATGGTCCTTGCCGGACCGGGGTCGGGGAAAACCGCAGTGATTACGGGGCGGACCTGCCAGCTTGTAACGAGCGGCATTTCCGCCTCTCGTATTCTTGTCGTAACATTTACGCGTGCGGCGGCAAAAGAGATGAAGGAGCGGTATTTAAAGGCGATGGGAAAGACGAGTACCCAGGTCACCTTTGGAACGTTCCACGGGGTATTCTACGCGATTCTGCGCCATACGTACCGCATGTCCGGCAACAATATTTTAAGCGAGGAAGAGAAAAAGCGGCTGATGCGCGAGCTGGTCAACCACTATGCCAGAGACCTGGAGGAAGAGGATCTCGAGGAAAATTTGGCGCGCGAAATCAGCACTGTGAAGAACAATCAGATCCCGCTGGAACATTACTATTCCGCCTGTATGCCGCAGGAGAAGTTCCGCGAAATCTATGAGGCGTATGAGAAATGGCGGAAGGAGAACAAAAAACTCGATTTCGACGATCTGATGGTGCAGTGCAAACGTCTCTTTCTGGAGCGGCCGGAGGTCCTCCGCGTCTGGCAGCAGAAATTTCAGTATATCCTGATTGACGAGTTTCAGGACATCAGCCCCGTGCAGTATGAGATTGTGCGGATGCTGGCGCTGCCGGAAAATAACCTCTTTATTGTCGGGGATGACGATCAGTCGATTTATCAGTTCCGCGGGGCCAAGCCGGAGATCATGATGAATTTTCCGAAAGATTACCCGGGCGCGGCGCAGGTAGTGCTCGATAAAAATTACCGTAGTACGGAATTTATCGTGAAGCGGTCCCAATGCCTGATCCACCACAACAAAAAGCGGTATGAAAAGGCGATTTCCACCGACAACGCGAAAGGCGCTCCGGTTGCAATCCGGGGATATAAGAACCCGCGCGAGGAGATGCGTGCCGTTGCCGAGGAGCTGCGGGAGGCGGAGAAAAACGGCTGTCCGTATGAAGAGATGGCGCTTTTGTTCCGCACGAATCTTGGCTGCCGGACAGCAGTAGAGGAACTGATGGAAGCACAGATCCCGTTCCAGATGCGGGATGCCCTGCCGGATCTCTATGACCACTGGATTGCGAAAGATCTGCTGACGTATCTGAATCTTGCGATGGGAAGCCGGAAGCGCGGCGAGTTTTTTAAGATTGCCAACCGCCCGAACCGTTATCTGTCGCGGGATGCCTTTGAGGAGGCGACTGTTTCGTTCGATGCACTTCTGGAATATTACGAAGAAAAAGACTGGATGTGCCAGCGGATCCGCAAACTGGAGCAGGATATCACGACACTGACGCATTTATCGCCGTTCGGCGCGGTCAATTACATCCGCTATGCGATCGGCTATGAACAGTATGTGAAGGAATATGCTGCATACCGCCATCTGAAAGAGGATGATCTTATTTCTGTTTTGGACGAGCTGCAGGAGGCGGCAAAGAGCCAGAAAAGCATCGAGGGCTGGTTTGCACATATTGAGGAATACCAGCAGAAGATGAAGGAAAAACAGAAGCAACGCGCAGAGAGTGCGGAAGGAGTTACGGTTTCCACCCTGCACAGCGTCAAGGGACTCGAGTACGACAAGGTCTATCTTCTTGACGTCAACGAGGGCGTAATGCCGTATCAGAAAGCAGTCCTTGCGGAGGCGATCGAGGAGGAGCGGCGGATGTTCTACGTCGGAATGACGCGCGCCCGGAAAGAGCTGACGCTCTGTTATGTGGAGGAACGGTTTGAAAAGAAAGTCGAGCCGTCCCGGTTCCTGGACGAGGTGATCCAGTAAATTTGTACTGTTGTGAAAGATGTTGAAAATAAATTTACTAATTGATAAAATTTTAACAAATAATATATTGACAAAGTTTTAACAATGAAGTATAGTAATGCCTGTAAGCGGGAACAATAAGATGACCGCAAAGCGAGGAGGAAAAACATTATGAAAATTTTATTTTACGATACCCAGAACTACGACAGAGAATCTTTCGACCGAACCAAAGAGCAGTTTCCAGAAATTGAAGTGGAATATTTAAAAACCGGCCTTGCTGCAAGAACCGCTTCCCTGGCAAAGGGCTACGATGCCGTGTGCGCCTTCGTAAACTCCGATGTCGGAACAAAAACCGTAGAAGCACTGCATGAGGCAGGCGTCAAGCTGATCCTGATGCGCTGCGCAGGCTTCAACAACGTAGATTTAAAGACAGCTGCAAAATACGGCATTGATGTACGCCGTGTACCGGGGTACTCCCCGGAGGCTGTAGCTGAGCATGCGATGACACTGGCCATGACGGTCAACCGCCACATGCACAAAGCATATACGAAAGTAAGAGAAAACGACTTCAGCCTGGGCGGACTGATGGGATTTAACTTCTATCAGAAGACCGCCGGAATCGTCGGAACCGGAAAAATCGGTGCGGCTATGGCAAGAATCTGCCGCGGTTTCGGCATGAAAGTCATTGCTTACGATGTATACCAGAATGAATCCTTAAAAGATTTTGTTACGTACGTAACTCTTGATGAACTGCTGGCACAGAGTGATCTGATCTCCCTGCACTGCCCGCTGATGGACAGCACATACCACATGATCAACCGCGAGAGCATCAAAAAGATGAAAGACGGCGTGATCCTGGTCAATACGTCCCGCGGAGGTCTGGTAAAGACAGACGACCTGATCGAGGGAATCCGTGCAAGAAAATTCTTCGGCGTCGGCCTTGACGTATACGAGGAGGAAACCCCGAACGTATTCGAGGACCGTTCCGATGAGATTCTGGAGCACTCCACCACAGCACGTCTCCTGTCCTTCCCGAACGTTATGATCACTTCACATCAGGGATTCTTCACCGAGGAAGCACTGCGTGCGATTGCAGAGACCACACTGCAGAATGCACTGGATTTCGAGGCAGGAAAAGAGACCCCGAACATTGTCCGTGCATAATGGAAATCCACTAGAAAACAGTTATCTTATAAGAGAACAAGAGACAACCCATTTTCGGCGGGTTGTCTCTTTTAAATTATAAGAAAATAGTGTATGATGGTAGATAGCAGAAAAAACGGCCAGAGAAAAACACTGGCCGGATACAAAAGGAGAGCAGGATTTTATGGACTGTAAAGAAGCAGAAAAATTAATACAGCCATACGTGCAGGGAAATATGCCGGAGAAAGAGATGGAACCGTTTATTTCCCATATCCGGAAATGCCATACATGCCACGAGGAACTGGAGACATATTTTATTGTGAACCGTGCGATGGCATATTTCGAGGATGACGCGCCCGATTCCTACAATCTGACAGGACTTCTGGAACGCGATCTGGAGAAAAAAGAGGAAGAAGCGAGACACCGCCGGTACAAAGATACGTTTTTCCGGGTGCTGATGCTGATTCTCGTTCTGTTTCTGGTGCTCCTGGCTCTGCACTATTTTGAAGTGATAGAATTACCCTGGCTGAAAGGATTATTATGAGTGATAAAATCGTATTACTGGACGGACACAGTATTCTGAACCGGGCTTTTTACGGCGTACCGGATCTGTCCAATGCAGAAGGACTGCACACGAACGCCGTATATGGATTCCTGAATATTCTGTTTAAAATTCTCGATGAGGAGCAGCCGCAGTATCTTGCCGTGGCGTTTGACCTCCATGCACCGACATTCCGCCACAAAATGTATGACCAGTACAAGGGAACGAGAAAGCCGATGCCGCAGGAATTGCGCGAACAGGTCCCGGTGATCCAGGAAGTGCTCGCAGCAATGGATATTGAGATTGTCACAAAAGAGGGTTATGAGGCGGATGATATCTTAGGAACGCTCGGCCGCAAATGCGAGGAGGAAGGGATGGAAGTTACGATCGTATCCGGAGACCGCGACCTGCTGCAGCTTGCAACGGACCACATTCTGATCCGGATTCCAAAGACCGTAAAGCGTGTGACGACGATCGAAAATTACCATACGGCAGAGGTGCTGGAAAAATACAGTCTTCTCCCGAAACAGATCATCGATCTGAAAGCGCTGATGGGCGATACCGCAGACAATATCCCGGGTCTGCCGGGTGTCGGCGAGAAAACCGCGACGAAAATCCTGCTGCAGTACGAGACACTGGAAAATGCGCATGCACATTTCGAGGAGATCAAACCGAACAAGGCAAAAGAGGCGATGCGTGATCATTATGATCTGGCGGAATTAAGCAAAAAACTTGCAACGATTGATACCGATGCGCCGGTGGAGCTCGACCGTGAAAAAGCGGCACTCTCGAATTTTTATACACCAAAAGCGTATGAGATGTTCAAACGTCTGGAGTTTAAAAACCTGCTGGGCCGCTTCGAGGAGACGAATGCAGAACCAGAGGATGCCGTCTTTCTGCGCACCGTAACGGATTTTTCCGAGGCGGAAGAACTCTTTGGAACCATCGCGAAGGAGGAGAAGGCAGGAGCCGCTCTTCTGACAGAAGAAACCCCGAAGGACGGACCGATGGCAGATCGGAGCCGTTCACTTGTCGGTATGGCAGTTGCGTATGGAAGCGGAGAGCCGGATGTTGTTTACTTCCCAGCAGAAGGTTTCCTGACCGGAGATTATTTAAAAGAAAAATTGACTGAGCTGCAGAAGCAGATTCCGGTTTTCTGCGTCATGGACGGAAAAGAATTTCTGAAGGATATGCCGGATGCCGATGAAGCCCATCTGTTTGATGCCGGAATTGCCGCGTATTTATTAAATCCATTGAAATCACAGTATTCGTACGATGATATCGTAAAAGAGTACGTACACCGCTATGTGCCGGCAGTGGAAGAGATCTTCGGCGGAAGCAAGATTCCGGCCGCAGGAAAGATGACGCCGGAACAGCAGGAGTCGTATGCAGGTCATCAGGCGTATGCTGTATTTGCCGCACAGGAAAACATGGAAAAGCTGCTGAAGGAGCAGGGCATGTGGGATCTGTACCGGAATGTGGAGATTCCGCTGGTGTTTACGCTCCGTCAGATGGAAGCGGATGGAATCGCCGCAGAAAAAGAAGCACTTTCCGTTTACGGAGCTGAGCTGGCGGAGCGGATCGGAGAGCTGGAGGCACAGATCTACGAGGAGGCCGGCGAGGAGTTCAACATCAATTCCCCGAAGCAGCTCGGCGTGATTCTGTTTGAAAAGCTGCAGCTTCCGGGCGGCAAAAAGACCAAGACGGGTTATTCCACCGCCGCCGATGTGCTCGAAAAGCTCGCACCGGATCACAAACTCGTTGCCGATATTCTGGAGTACCGCCAGCTTGCCAAACTGAAATCGACGTACGCCGACGGTCTGCAGGCCGTGATCGGGAAAGATGGAAGAATCCATTCGACATTTAACCAGACCATCACCGCGACCGGCCGCATCAGCAGTACCGATCCGAATCTGCAGAACATTCCAGTGCGGATGGAGCTTGGCCGTCTGATCCGGAAAGCCTTCGTGCCAAAGCCTGGCTGTGTCTTTCTGGATGCCGACTATTCCCAGATTGAGCTCCGCGTGCTGGCCCACATGTCGGGCGATGAAAACCTGATCGAGGCGTACCGCGAGGCGGAGGATATCCACCGCATGACGGCATCGAAAGTGTTCCATGTGCCGCTTGAAGAGGTAACACCGCTGCAGAGAAGAAATGCGAAGGCGGTCAACTTCGGTATCGTATACGGCATCAGTTCGTTCGGTCTGGGCCAGGATCTCGGTATCAGCCGGAAAGAGGCAGAGGCCTATATCCAGCAGTATTTCGAGACGTATCCGGGTATCCATGAGTTTTTGAACCGCTGCGTAGAGGATGCCAAAGAGAAAGGCTATTCCGTGACGATGTTCGGACGCAGACGGCCGATGCCGGAGCTGAAATCGAGCAACTTTATGCAGCGGTCATTCGGCGAGCGCGTTGCGATGAATGCGCCGATCCAGGGAACGGCGGCGGATATTATTAAAATAGCGATGATCCGCGTGGCGAAACGGCTGAAAGAGGAGCAGTTAAAGACCAGACTTCTTCTTCAGGTACACGATGAGCTGCTGCTGGAAGTGCCGGAAGACGAGCTCGAAAAGGCAGAACAGATCCTGGAAGAGGAGATGACCGGGGCAGCACATCTGGCTGTCAAACTCGAGATCGATATGCACACAGGAAACAACTGGTACGAGGCGAAATAGTGCACTCATACCAGGAGCGAAAGGATACAAAAGAATGAAAGTTTTTGGAATTACAGGCGGCGTGGGCGCCGGAAAAAGCGAAGTGCTCACGTACCTTGGACAGAATTATGATGCAACGGTGATCCAGGCGGACGAGGCAGGTTACCTTGTGATGCTGCCGGGCGGCGAATGCTATGGAGAGATTGTGAAGCTGTTCGGCAGACAGATCACCACAGAGACCGGCGAACTTGACCGGAAACGGATTGCTGAGATCGTTTTTCAGGACGAAGAAAAGTTAAAAGCCCTGAATGCGATCGTTCATCCGGCGGTAAAACGGTATATCAAAAAAGCCATTGCAGCCGCGGAAAAAGCAGGGACGGAATACGTCTTTGTGGAGGCCGCACTCTTAATCGAAGAAAAATATGATGAAATTTGTGATGAACTGTGGTATATTTATGCGGATGAAGAAGTCCGGAAGGAGCGATTGATCGAAGGACGCGGCTATTCCGAGAAGAAAGTTCGCGAAATCATGGCAAATCAGCTTTCCGAGGATGAATTCAGCAGCCACTGCGATTTTGAAATCGACAACAGCGGCGATTTTGAGGAAACAAAAAAACAGTTAGACCATAGGATGAAAAGATATGAAACTTTGTAGTATTGCAAGTGGTTCGAGCGGAAACTGCATTTTCGCGGGAAGCGAGACCACAAGCCTTCTGATCGATGCGGGCATCAGCGGAAAGCGCGTGGAGGCGGGGCTGGCTGTTCTCGATCGCAGCGCGAAGGAGCTGGACGGCATTCTCGTGACACATGAGCATTCCGATCATATCCAGGGCCTTGGCGTGCTGGCGCGCCGGTATGGTATTCCGATTTACGCAACGGATGGAACAATTCAGGCGATGCAGCAGACGAAGAGCCTTGGAAAGTTCCCGGAGGGGATTTTCCGCACGATTCACGCGGATGACACGTTTACGCTGGGCGATATCGCCGTACATCCGTTTACGATCTCCCACGATGCGGCAGAGCCGGTCGGCTACCGCATGGAATCCGGCGGGAAATCGATTGCGATTGCGACGGATCTTGGCGTTTACAGCGATTACACGGTTCAGAATCTGACCGGGCTGGATGCCGTTTTGTTAGAGGCAAATCACGACGAGAACATGCTTGCGGTCGGACCGTACCCGTATCCGTTAAAACAGCGGATCGCCGGGGCGAAAGGCCATTTATCAAACCTGGCGGCAGGCCATCTCCTCTGCGAGATTCTGCACGACAATCTGCAGGAAGTGCTGCTCGGCCATCTGAGCAAGGAAAATAATTATGAGGCACTGGCCTTTGAAACCGTGGCCTGCGAGGTCACAACGGGTGATAATCCGTATCACTCGGGTGATTTTCATCTCGCTGTCGCTAAAAGAAGCGAAGTATCACCGTTAATTGAGGTTTAAATATACATTTTTAGAGCTACATACCATGTTTTTCGCAAGGCCGCCATTACCGGTTTTTCCGGGGCTTTGACATAAAACCAGAAAAAGGAGAATGGAAACATGAAGAAGACAATTATCACTGTCGTAGGCAAGGACACCGTGGGCATTATCGCAAAGGTATGTAATTATCTGGCAGAGAACCAGGTAAACATCGAAGACATTTCTCAGACGATTGTGCAGGGATATTTCAACATGATGATGGTAACGGACGTCTCCAAGAGCGAGAAATCCAACGCAGAGCTTGCAAAAGATCTGGAGAAGCTTGGAAGTTCCATCGGCGTTGTCATCCGCTGCCAGCATGAAGATATTTTCAATATGATGCACCGTATCTAAAGCGAAGGAGAAAAACGACATGATAAATCTGTTTGAAGTAAAGGAAACGAACGAGATGATCGAAAAAGAGAATCTGGACGTTCGTACCATTACCCTTGGAATCAGTCTTATGGACTGTATCGACTCCAATCTTGACAAGCTGAACCGCAAAATCTACGACAAAATCACGACGACTGCCAGAAATCTGGTTTCCGTAGGTGAGGAGATCGAGGGCGAGTTCGGTATTCCGATTGTAAACAAGAGAATTTCCGTTACCCCGATTGCCTTAGTCGGCGCAGCAGCCTGCAGAACGCCGGAGGATTTCGTGACGATTGCACAGACTCTGGACCGTGCGGCAAAAGAAGTCGGCGTCAATTTCCTCGGCGGCTATTCCGCTCTGGTAAGCAAAGGTATGACGACAGCAGATGAGCTTCTGATCCGTTCTATCCCGCAGGCACTGGCTGTTACGGATTTTGTCTGCAGTTCCATCAACCTTGGCTCCACCAAAACCGGTATCAACATGGATGCTGTCAAACTGATGGGTGAGATCATTAAGAAGACGGCGGAGGCAAGCAAAGAGAACAACTGCCTTGGATGCGCAAAACTCGTTGTTTTCTGCAATGCACCGGACGACAACCCGTTCATGGCAGGCGCTTTCCACGGCGTAACCGAGGCGGATGCCATCATCAATGTCGGCGTTTCCGGTCCTGGTGTTGTCAAACATGCTCTGGAAAAAGTACGTGGCGAGAACTTTGAGGTACTCTGCGAGACGATCAAGAAGACCGCATTTAAGGTAACGCGTGTCGGCCAGCTCGTTGCACAGGAGGCTTCCAAGCGGCTGAACATTCCGTTTGGTATCATTGACCTTTCCCTGGCACCGACTCCGGCGATCGGAGATTCCGTTGCGGATATCCTTGAGGAGATCGGCCTCGAGCACGCAGGTGCACCGGGAACGACAGCGGCGCTGGCACTTCTGAACGATCAGGTGAAAAAGGGCGGTGTTATGGCATCTTCCTATGTCGGCGGTCTCTCCGGCGCATTCATCCCGGTTTCTGAGGACCAGGGTATGATCAACGCAGTCAACGACGGTGCGTTGACCATCGAGAAGCTGGAAGCTATGACTTGTGTCTGCTCTGTAGGCCTTGACATGATCGCCATCCCGGGAGACACGAAAGCATCGACCATCTCCGGAATCATCGCAGATGAGCTTGCCATCGGTATGGTCAACCAGAAAACAACGGCAGTCCGCCTGATCCCGGTCATCGGAAAAGGCGTGGGCGAGACCGTAGAATTCGGCGGCCTCCTCGGCTATGCACCGATCATGCCGGTCAACAACTTCTCCTGCGAGGCATTCGTCAACAGAACAGGAAGAATCCCGGCACCGATTCATTCGTTTAAAAACTAAAGAGAAAGCTGAAAAGCCGGCAGTGATCCTGAATGGAAAGGATCGCTGCCGGCTTTTTTACCATCTGCGCAAATAAAAATAGTAATTTTAAGGAATGTATAGTATGATATATTACATACTGATAATTTTACTTGCAACCCATAAAAAGTGTAAGAAAAAATGAATTATTACGGGGAACTTCAGCGATAGCAGCCGTTGTTCTAGCAATACCTCTGCGGATGTGCATGTGAAGGCCGCCATAGAAAACACAAAGTATTATTTGAACAAAAACGGCAAAATGCAGACTGGCTGGCAGAAGATCGGTGGAAAATGGTATTACATGGATAAGAACGGAGCGCTGCAGGAATCTAAATGGATCAGCGGAATTTATTATGTAAAAGTCGATGGGCAGTCCGTTCGTCTGATGAAAGACCGGAAAGCTTTCCTTCCTCCCGGTAAATCGCACGGATCGGGTTCATGATGAGGTACAAAACAGACTGTTTCCTCAGATCTTTCGGTATGACCTCCAGTGCCTCATGGAACTTGCGCCTGTAATGTACCCAGCACCCTGCGATCTTCAGATCTCCAAAATATGATGTTCCTCAACTTCGACTTTTCAGGCACAAAGCGGTAACATCTTGATATGGCATCTGGAAGCTGTTTTCATTCTTTTTGCCGATCTGTTTTTTCTTTTTGGCTGCTCTTATTGGACAGCACGATCTGTTCCATCATCAGCTGCATCTTATCATTGCTGGTCTGTGTCTGTTTTGTCAGTTCCTCCATCTGATCCTGAAGACAGAGAAACAGAAGAAAATATATCTGCCGAAAGTCCATTTCCGTTTTTGATACACATCACTGGAACTTCGGGCACAGTTGCTGTTCTTTTTTTGCCTTTTAACGCTAAAAGGTAATGTTTTTCTTGTGTGCAGTAAAGTGTTAGAGTATAATAAAACCAGTTTTTTTGCATAAGTTTAGGCGGAGAATCCTGCCGTAGCAGGATCCTTTCTTACGGTGTTATTTCACAGACGTAACCATAATAGTTTTACTGCAGGGGGGGATAGAAAATGAAAACAAAAGAGATTCAGGAACTCTATCAAATAAAATTACATAGTATGGACACGATCCTGCATCAGATATCGCTTATGGATCAGGTGGAAAATGAGCAGGAGCTGTCAGAAATTATTCACTCTTTGTTGCAGGCGATTGGAAACTATACAGGGGCAGACCGGGTATATGTTTTTGACTGGGAAACTGATCAGAAGGACAGTCTGAGCAATGCATTTGAATGGTGTGCCGATGGAGTGGCACCAGAGATAGATAACCTTCAGGCAATCCCGGTCAGTTCGATGCCGAACTGGGTGAAACGATTTGAAAACAAGGAAGTAATCGTGATTCATGATCTGGAAGCGACAAAAAATTCTGAACCGGAAGAATATGAATTGTTAAAAACACAGGAAATATGTTCCTTGATTGCGGTGCCGATTTATGCCAATCATCAGATGAATGGATTCATCGGGGTAGATAATCCTGATTTGAGGCAGAATGAGATTTCCATTACACTGCTGTCTGATGTTGGCGGACATCTTGGATGTGTGAGGGAAAATCTGAAAAGTACGGTACTGTTGAAAAAGGCTCTTGATGAGGCGACAAAGAGGTCAGAGATTATTGCCGCAATTGCTACGTTGTATGTAACAATCGTACAAGCCAATGTTAAAGAGCGGACATATGAGCTTTTGAAAGGCCATGACCTTGTGCAAAAAATCCTTGGACAAAAGGGGAAAATTGATGATGTTATGGAAAGACTTCCAACAGCATTTGCCGCCCAGGAAGAGAGAGAAAAACACCGGGAGTTTCTTGACTTTGATACATTGACAGAGAGACTTCGTAATACGAATTCTGTTTCGATTGAATTTATGGGAGTAAACGGAGAATGGCGGCTGGCCAGATTTATTGTAAAGAGCAGAGATGCACATGGAAACGCTGTGGATGTGCTTTATGTCGTACGAGATATTACGGAAGAAAAATCACGGGAACTCATGTATCAGAAACAGTTTAAGGAAAGCATGGAAGATGCTCATCGCGCGAATCTTTCAAAAACAGCCTTTCTCCGGCGTATGAGCCACGATATCCGTACACCGCTAAACGGAATCGTGGGGATGATCCATATCGCTGAAAAATATAACAATGATGTGGTCAAGTTAAGGGAATGCAGGAAGAAGGTACTTCAGTCCGCCGATTATCTGCAAAATCTGATCAACAATGTCCTGGATATCAGCAAACTGGAATCCGGTTCCCTTGTGTTGGAACATAAATCCTTTGATCTGGCAGAACTGTTAAGGAATAATCTGACGGTTGTTGCAATGAGTGCTTATGAGAATGGTGTAAGATTTGAAGGCGGCGTGGAAGCAAGCACAATCCGCCACAGATATTTGATTGGAAGTCCGGTACATCTGAGCAGGGTTTTAATGAATCTTTCTTCCAACGCGATTAAATACAATCATTTTCATGGAACAGTGAATGTTCATTGCGAAGAATTATCGGATGATGGGAATATAGCTGTTTTTCAGTTTGTATGTTCAGATACCGGTCTTGGTATGAGTGAAGAATTTCAAAAACATGCGTTTGATGCTTTTGCGCAGGAAGGCAAACAGTCAACTACAACATTCAGTGGCTCCGGTCTGGGACTTTCGATTGTCAAAGATATTGTTGAACGGATGGGTGGAACGATAGAACTGGAAAGCGAAGAAAATGTAGGAAGCACGTTTACGGTTACGGTTCCATTTGAAATAGATTATTTGGTTGAAAATAATGATTCACAGAAGGACAGCTACTCACAGGACATGGATCTGTCAGGAAAACGGGTGCTTCTTGTTGAAGATAATGTCATTAATATGGAGATAGCCCATGAAATCCTGGGGGAGGAGCATCTGAACATTACAGAAGCGAAAAACGGAAAAGAGGCACTTGAAATATTTCAGAATTCCAGGTTGGATGAGTATGATGTCATCATCATGGATGTGATGATGCCGGTCATGGATGGGCTGGAAGCAACAAAAGCAATTCGTATGCTGGAACGTGAAGATGCCAAAAAGATTCCAATCATTGCCATGACGGCAAATGCTTTTGAGGAAGATCGGAAAGCATGTCTGGAGGCCGGGATGAATGAACATATTGGAAAGCCGATTGATATTCCGCGATTAAAAAGAGCGATCACAAAACTGCTGACAAAAAAGGGGTAGTAAACGCAAAAACATAATCATTCATTGAAATTAAGAAAAACTATAGTAATTTTATTAGGACTTTTGATATTTAGCAGTCACCCTGGCAGGGTGCAAAAACACAGATAACACGAAAGAAGAAACCGAAAAGCCTGTTATTACCCTCGGCAGCGACAGCTATCCACCATACAATTATCTGAATGAGGATGGTGTACCGACAGGAATTGATGTAGAACTGGCTACGGAAGCATTCAAAAGAATGGGATAACAGGTGAAGGTTGTCCAGATCAACTGGGAGGAGAAAAAAGAACTGGTGGAGAGCGGCGAGATTGATTGTATCATGGGCTGTTTTTTCTATGGAAGGACGTCTTGACGATTACCGCTGTCCAGTCCACAACCAAACCGGAAAGCATCTTTCTGAACCGGACGGATGAGAGGATCCCAAAGCTGGGAAATCTGATCATCCTGGGACACCGGGAGCTGATCTATACGTTTCTGGGAAAAGGATATGTAGATGCGGTTGCTGCACACGAGGAATCTATCGTTCAGTATAGGAAGGATTATGATGCAAGCTTCCGTATCCTGGAAGAGCCTCTGATGATCACCGGAATAGGCGTTGCTTTTGCAAAAGAGGATGACAGGGGAATCTGTGAGCAGATGGGCCAGACACAGGAAGAGATGCGTCTGGATGGCACATCCCTGAAAATCATTGAAAAATACCTGGATGATCCCCAGAAGTATCTGGAGGTGGAGAAAAACGGATCCAGTTGCTCGGCGGTCTGATAGGAATCTGTGTAGCTGTAGTCTCTCTGTTTTATTTCTTCCACGCAGAAAAAGCAGAAGCAGAGAAAAGAATGGTGGAGATTGTAAACTATGTGAAAGTGCAGTGTTCCACTACACCCATTATAATGAATCTTCGGAATCCAAAAGTCTCCTCCGTGCCATTGAAAGTGCCAGACAAATGAGTACAAATATTAAAATGGAAACAGAAAACGGCGGGCAGCTAAGAGAGGATTTCCTGAAAGAAAAAAGGTGCCGACGTGACAAAAACATGGGATGGTCAGGAAGCTGTTGAACTGTTCAGAAATAGTGAACTTGGTGAATTTGATGTCATTCTTATGGACATTATGATGCCGGTCATGAATGGTTATGAAGCTACAAAGATGATTAGGTCTCTGGACAGAGAGGATGCAAAGAAAATACCGATCATTGCAATGACAGCAAATGCATTCACGGAGGACAGAATAAGGGCAAAAGAAGCAGGGATGAATGAACATGTTGCTAAGCCTGTTGATGTGGAATTACTGATGAAAGTAATTTATAGCGGGAGTGCTATGAAGCATTAATAGTACATGAGAAAACAAGGAGGAATTCAGTTGTTGGAGAAAGCGGTTCAGGCTGCAATATATGAAAAAGCTCTTAAAAATCATTATATAGAAATCCTGTACATTGATTTTGAAGATACTCATGCGTTATGCATCTGGCAATATAGATGATCTTAATCGGATAAAACAGCAGATGACGATGGAAGCAATCACACAGGGAACAGCAGAACACATCATGCATCATGTTATGATCAATTTTATACTGAATGGTGAGATGCGTTTCATGCAGTTTGACTTTACAAGAGAAAGTGCAGATACAAAAAATGTTTTCCTGTTTGTGGAGGACTATACAGTTCCACAGCAGCAGATGATGCTGCTGCTGGAAAAAAGCTGGTTCTATAACAGAACCAGCTTTTTTGTGTATTCATGGACGAACGGTGTCCCTGTTTTGTGAGAACGGACAGTCTCGTAAAAAAGAGAGGCCTGTATATCGCTCTCAAAGGCGGCAAGTGCATCGCCGGTAAGAAGCCGCGGGGCGTCGGCTGCCTTGGTAATGAGCGGCAGAGAAGAACGTCTTTTAATCTCTTTTAACAATGCACCGGCACTTTTTCGGAAACCGAGAACACGGTTATAGCCGGCCGGGTACAATGTTTTCTGGTTCAGAAGCAGATGCATCAGGGCGCGGCTGATGCGGGTATACGTCATTTCCTTTGTTTTAAGCTGCATGGCGAATTCTGAAAATGAGGAACATGCATAACGCAGGCGGAGGATACGGTTGGCAAGATCCGGCGAAAGATCAAGATAAGAGGAAAGGGATTCCTTCGTTTCTGTGAGGAGCCGCGCGGCGAGGAGCAGGCTGAAATCATCGCTGGAAAGCAGGCCGTGTGCGGTGACGGCGTCCTGGAAAGCGGGATAGACTGCTTCCGGCATGCAGGAGGCGAGCGCGGACAGTTCCGGATCCTTATGCGGATTGGAAAAAAGAAGATTCCGCATTGCTGTAGCAGAAGGGAGTGCCTGTGTGAAAAGCGCTCCTTCGTGGTAGCCGCTGCCCTCCCGGCGGATCGTTACCGGCCGAATGCGGCTTTGTGACAGCAGAAGTGCCTGGACATATTCAATGCCTAAAATATTGTTTGGTTCTTTTAAAAAGGTATCAAGTTCTTCTTTTGAAAGCGAAGAGAAGGAAGCGCTGTCAGAAAAATAAGCGGAAAGTGCCTGTGCGCGCGCCGTCGGGAAGGAAAGTCCGTTCCGAAGCAGACCGGAGAGCAGCTCACGGTATTCCTCCGGCTCGTGGAGCAGAACATCAGCGAGTTCCAGAAACGGCGCCGTGTCTCCATATTCACTGCCAAAGCAGAGAAAATCGACACAGCCAAGCGCAGTAAGAAGCGATACCGCCCCGCGTGCGAAATGCTGTGCACTGCCGAGTGCAAAGTGACACGGAAGCTGTAAGATAAGGTCCGCGCCGCCAAGAAGCGCCAGCTCCGCACGGTCGTGTTGGTCAAGAATCGCAGGTGCGCCGCGCTGGACGAAATCGCCGCTCATAATCACGACAAGATAGTCCGCCCCGGTCAGTTCCCTGGCTTTTGCCAGCTGATAAGCATGGCCGTTATGAAAAGGATTATATTCTGCAATGACTGCGGTAATGGTCATAAAACGTACCTTCTTTCGAAAAAAATAGCACGATTCCAAATAGAGAGGAACCGCGGATCACATAGCCCTATCGTAACAAAAACAGAAAAGGAATGCAAGAATTCCTCCGTTTTGGATTTTTTGTCCAGTTGTTTTGAATTTTATACTTGCGAAAGGGCAAAAAGCGTACTACAATGAGAATATCGAGTAAATTTATCGAAAGGAGTCAAAAGATCATGGGATTTATTGACACAATTAAAGCAAGAGCAAAAGCAGACAAAAAAACAATTGTACTGCCAGAGTCAGAAGACAGAAGAACATATGAGGCTGCTGCACAGATCCTGAAAGAGGACCTTGCAAATCTGATCATCATCGGAAGCGAAGAGGCAGTAAAGAAAGGCAGCGAGGGACTGGATGTCTCCAAAGCTACTATTGTAGATCCAGAGAAAAACGAGAAAACACAGGCTTATGTAGATAAGCTGGTAGAGCTTCGTGCAAAGAAAGGCATGACTCCGGAGAAAGCAAGAGAGACCATCCTGAATGACTATACATATTATGGCGTTATGATGGTTAAAATGGGAGATGCAGACGGACTTGTTTCCGGTGCCTGCCATTCTACCGCAAACACCTTACGTCCATGCCTGCAGATCTTAAAGACCAAACCAGGCACAAAACTCGTATCCGCATTCTTCCTGATGGTAGTTCCGGACTGCGAGTACGGCGATGACGGTGTATTCGTATTCGGTGACTGTGGTCTGAACCAGAACCCGAATCCGGAAGAGCTGGCTGCAATCGCAGAGTCTTCCGCAGAGTCCTACCGCATGCTGACCGGAAACGAGCCAAGAGTTGCTATGCTTTCCCACTCCTCCAAAGGAAGTGCAAAACATGCTGATGTAGACAAAGTTGTTGAGGCTACCAGAATTGCAAAAGAAGCAAACCCGGATCTCGCACTCGACGGCGAGCTGCAGCTTGATGCCGCTATCGTTCCAAGCGTAGGTGCATCCAAAGCTCCGGACAGCAAAGTAGCAGGAAAAGCAAACGTTCTGATCTTCCCGGATCTGGATGCCGGAAACATCGGATACAAACTGGTACAGAGACTGGCAAAAGCAGAAGCATACGGCCCGATGACGCAGGGTATCGCAGCTCCAGTCAACGATCTGTCCCGTGGATGCTCCGCAGAGGATATCGTTGGTGTTGTAGCAATCACTGCTGTACAGTGCCAGGCACAGTAAGCACGAAATAAAACCAATTACAAGCGGTTTTCTGGCCGGCTGCGGAGAACAGGCCGGCCAGAAGTTTTAATAAGAATTTTAAAATAGGAGAATTTAGAAATGAACGTATTAGTAGTAAACTGCGGAAGTTCCTCTCTGAAATTCCAGCTGATCAATTACGATAACCGTGACGTCCTGGCAAAAGGACTCTGTGAGAGAATCGGTATCGACGGACGCCTCGTTTATGAGCCAAAGAACGGCGAAAAAGAGGTAACAGAAGCAGCAATGCCGACACACGTAGAGGCAATCCAGATGGTTCTGGACGCTCTGGTAAACGAGAAGAGCGGCGTCATCAAGAGCCTGGAAGAAGTAGATGCCATCGGACACCGCGTTCTGCACGGCGGAATGAAGATCACAAACTCTGTTATCATCGATGACGAAGTAATCAAAGTTATCGAGGAGTGCGCTGACCTCGGTCCTCTGCACAATCCGGCAAACCTGATGGGAATCAATGCCTGCATGAAACTGATGCCGGGCGTTCCGAATGTAGCAGTATTTGATACCGCATTCCATCAGACCATGCCTCCGAAAGCATATATGTACGGTATTCCGAAAGAGTACTATGAGAAATACGCAATCCGTAAATACGGCTTTCACGGAACTTCTCATAAATTCGTATCCAAGAGAACCGCAGAGTTCCTTGGCAAAGACTACAACGATCTGAAGATCATCGTATGCCATATGGGAAATGGTGCTTCCCTTTCCGCTGTAAAGAACGGCAAATGTGTAGATACCTCCATGGGTCTTACCCCGCTCGAAGGTGTGATCATGGGAACCCGTTCCGGAGATATCGATCCGGCTTTTGTTGAGTATCTGTGCAACAAAGAGAACCTGACCGTATCCGAGGTTCTGAACATTCTGAACAAGAAATCCGGTATGCTCGGCATGACCGGCATCTCCAGCGATTACCGTGATGTATCTGCAGCAGCAGAGGCAGGCAATCAGGATGCCATCAACTGTCTGGAAGCATACGCTTACCGCATTATCAAATACATCGGTTCCTACATCGCAGCTATGGGCGGCGTAGATGTGATCACCTTCACCGCAGGCCTTGGAGAGAACGCTATTCCGCTTCGTGAGACCATCTGCAAAGCATTTGAGTTCATGGGTCTGGAATTCGATTCTGAGGCAAATAACTGCCGCGGCGTTGAGAAGATCATCACCAAAGAAGGCTCCAAGATTACAGCATGCGTGATCCCGACCAACGAGGAAATCGCAATCTGCGAGGAGACCGTAGAGTTAGTAAAAGGAAAATAAAAAATAATTCAAAAAGCAGTTGACAATTCTTACCTTCCCGGGTATAATTGGTAAAGTGTGATTAGGAGAACAATATGAAAATCAGTCTGACCAAGTTATTTGCGCAGGACGGAAAGTCCGAAAAGTATGAAATTCCGCTTACATCCGAAACTTTTTCGATCGGCGGGCAGGACTATCGGGTAATCGAAAAACATCCTGTTATCCTTGGCCTTACGCATGAAGGCAATCGTGTGATCACGATCACCGGCAGTGCAGACCTTACAATGGAGATTCCATGTGCAAGATGCCTGACACCGGTAGCGACTCCATTCCAGCTCGAGTTCGATCTGCAGATTGATCTGAATCTGTCAGAGGAAGAACGCGAGGAAAAAGAAGAGGACTCTTCGTTTGTGGAGGGAGACGAGCTCGATGTGGAAGAACTGGTTCGTAATGAGCTCATAGTCCAATGGCCGATTCGAGTGCTGTGTAAAGATGACTGTAAAGGAATCTGCAGCCGTTGTGGTGCGAATCTGAATATTCAGACCTGTGATTGTGATACCACAGGGCTAGACCCCCGAATGGCTGCAATCAAAGATATATTCAGCAAATTTAAGGAGGTGTAACTATGTCCATTTGTCCTAAGAATAAATCTTCCAAAGCAAGACGCGATAAGAGAAGAGCAAACTGGAAAATGTCTGCTCCGAACCTTGTAAAATGCAGCAAATGTGGTGCTCTTATGATGCCGCACAGAGTTTGCAAAGCTTGTGGTTCTTACAACAAAAAAGAAGTCGTTGCAATGGACTAATATTCATAAATCGGAATCAGTTCCGATGTGCAATGCAGCAAAAGGCTCCCGTCACCGGGGGCTTTTTTGTTGTCTCTGCGGGTTGTCTGGAAGCGTCATATAAAAGATTTGACGTGGTGTGTCGTGATGTGCTATAATGGTCTCGGTGAGAATTGAAACAATATTGCAACATTTTCGTAACAATTATAAAAAAGGAGTGCAAAGCATATGAAGAATAGACGAATCATATTTCTGGCAGCATGCATGTGCAGTGTAGTATTCCTCTCAGGATGTTCCACAGACAGTCTGATGGATAAAATGATGGGAACTGAGACGACGGTTTCGTCTTCGGCCAGTGTAGATATTTCAAAAGAGGACAGTGATGCTGTTCATGTAGATGCCAATCTGGAAAAGCCGGTTTTTTCGGTAAATCCGGTGGAGAGCCTGCAGATTCCCGTTGGAAATACATCTGGAAAGCTGACTTGTGAGGCAGGAATAACGGGAGAAGGCACAGTAACATATCAGTGGTATAAGAACAACGTAAATTCCAACGGCGGAGGAACGCCGATTGAAGGCGCAACAGAAGTGACATACCAGGTCGATACTTCGGCGGAGGGCAAAGATTACTATTACGTTGTGGCAACAAACACGGTTGGAAATACCGTTTCCATGGCGACGAGTACGGTAACAGAAGTTACGGTAATTCCGGCAGGAAAATGGGTTCAGAATGAAAACGGATGGCAGTATCAGAATAATGATGGAAGCTATGCAACCAATACCTGGCAGAATATCGACGGCTACTGGTATGTGTTTGATGAAAATTCATACATGGTGACAGGATGGTACTGGAGCGGAGAAGAATGGTATTATCTGGCGGACAACGGTCAGATGCAGACCGGCTGGTTCACGCAGGATGGTGAGGAATATTATCTGGATCCGGATACCGGTGTTATGGCACGGAATACAACCATAGACGGTCATGAGATGAATTCGAGCGGAGTCAAGGTTTCTTAAGAAAAATAAGACAAAACAGAGCGGGTGGATTTTGGCAAGATAAATCCACCCGCTTTTTTGGAATACAGGAGAAAGCGCGGATGGGCATTTGTGCTTGATTTTTGCAAAGGAGTTTAGTATAGTTAATACAGCGCTTGCATAAGTGCTTTTAGAGCGTGGTTGAAAACGGTTTTTTGAAAGAAAAAGAGTTTTCAAACGCGCTTTAGAAAAGAGAAAAGAGGAAAAAACATGAGTGACTTAGTCAGAGTTGCAGTGGACGCGATGGGCGGCGATTATGCGCCTGTGGAGCCGGTAAAAGGCGCCGTTGAGGCCGTAAACGCAGATGAACGTATCAAAGTCCAGCTGGTCGGCCAGGTGGATGTCATCGAAAAAGAACTGCAGAAATATACGTACCCGAAGGAGCGGGTTGAGATCGTTCCGGCAACCGAGATCATTGAGACGGGAGAGCCGCCGGTCAATGCGATCCGCCACAAAAAAGATTCTTCGATCGTTGTCGGCATGAAAAAAGTGCGCTACGGAGAGGCAGACGCGTTTGTCTCCTCCGGAAGCACCGGAGCAGTCCTGGTCGGCGGACAGACGATCGTAGGACGCATCAAGGGCGTAGAGCGCCCGCCGCTGGCTCCGCTGATCCCGACGAAAGACGGTGTATCCCTTCTGATCGACTGCGGTGCGAATGTTGATGCAAGACCGTCCCATCTGGTGCAGTTTGCCATGATGGGTTCCATCTATATGGAACACGTTGTCGGCATTAAAAATCCGCGTGTGGGAATCGTGAATATCGGTGTGGAAGAAGAAAAAGGAAACGCGCTCGTTAAAGAGACGTATCCGCTTCTGAAAGAAAACCCGTATATCAACTTTGTCGGCAGTATCGAAGCAAGAGAAATTCCAAACGGAGCCGCAGACGTTGTTGTCTGTGAGGCGTTTGTCGGAAACGTTATCTTAAAGCTGTATGAGGGCGTCGGCGCGACCCTGATTTCCAAGGTAAAACAGGGCATGATGACATCTCTGCGCAGTAAAATCGGAGCCCTTCTTGTGAAACCGGCGCTGAAAGAGACACTGAAGTCTTTTGATGCCAGTGAGTACGGCGGAGCACCGCTGCTTGGCTTAAAAGGACTCGTTGTAAAAACGCACGGAAGCTCAAAAGCCAACGAATTTAAAAATTCCATTCTCCAGTGCATTTCATTCAGCGAGGAGAAGATTCCGCAGAAAGTGCAGGAGCATCTGGCAGACTATAAGAGCAGCAGGGAGGCAGCGAAAGATGGAGTTTGAAAAATTACAGGAGATCATTGCGGATGTATTAAACGTAGATCCGAATGAAGTAACCATGGAGACAACCTTTGCAGATGATCTGGGAGCGGATTCCCTGGATGTATTTCAGATTGTGATGGGAATTGAAGAAGAATTTGATATCCAGATCGAAGCAGAAGAAGCAGAGCACATCGTATCGGTTGAGGATGCGGTGGAAGCGATCAAAAAGAAACTGGCAGAATAATAGAAAATGGCGAAGGGGCTGTTTGCTACAGGACAGCCCCTTTGTTACCGTCCGCAGAACACCTGCAAACGGTAACTATGAGGAAGGACAGGCTTAAAACAGGTTATGAATAATATTGATAAACTCGTGGATTTGGAAAAGAAGATCCAGTATAAATTTCAGAATTTCGGACTGCTGGAGATGGCGATGCGCCATTCTTCCTACGCAAATGAGCACCATATGGAGCGCCTGGAGTGCAACGAGCGTCTGGAGTTCTTAGGAGATGCCGTGCTGGAAGTTGTATCCAGCGAATTTTTATACAAGACATTCCCGCGTCTCCCGGAGGGCGAGATGACGAAAAAACGCGCCAGCCTCGTCTGTGAACCGGCACTGGCATTCTGTGCCCGTGAGATTGACCTTGGCAGCTTTCTGCTCCTTGGAAAGGGCGAGGAGGCAACCGGCGGCCGTCACCGCGATTCCATCGTTTCGGATGCTATGGAGGCAACGATCGGTGCGATTTTCCTGGACGGCGGCTTTGAACCGGCAAAAACGTTCGTTCTGAACTATATCTTAAACGATATCGAACACAAACAGCTTTTCTACGACAGCAAAACGATTCTGCAGGAGCTGATCCAGGGTGAGACGGATGAAGAGATTGTTTACACCATCTTAAAAGAAGAGGGACCGGATCACGACAAGAGCTTCTGGGCACAGGTCAGCGTCGGAAAGAAAGCGCTCGGTACCGGAAAGGGCAGAACGAAAAAAGCGGCAGAACAGGCAGCGGCATACGATGCAATTCTTGCCAGAAAAAAAGCGTAGGTGAATTATGTATCTCAAATCCATTGAAATGCAGGGATTTAAGTCGTTTGCCAACAAAACCATTCTGCAGTTCCACGACGGTATTACTGGCGTTGTAGGGCCGAACGGCAGTGGAAAGAGCAATGTTGGCGATGCGGTGCGCTGGGTGCTCGGCGAACAGAGCGCCAAGCAGCTCCGCGGCGGAAATATGCAGGATGTTATTTTCTCCGGAACCGAGACGAGAAAGCCGCTCGGCTACGCGTCGGTTGCAATTACACTTGACAATTCCGACCACAAGCTGAATGTCGATTTCGAGGAAGTCACGGTGACGAGACGGCTCTACCGCTCCGGTGAGAGCGAGTATCTGATGAATGGTGCATCGTGCCGGTTAAAGGACATCAACGAGCTGTTCTACGATACCGGTATCGGAAAAGAAGGCTATTCCATCATCGGACAGGGTCAGATTGATAAGATCTTAAGCGGTAAGCCGGAAGAGCGCCGGGAGCTGTTTGACGAGGCGGCAGGAATTGTCAAATTCAAGAGAAGGAAGGCCGTGACCGAAAAGAAGCTGGCGGAAGAGCAGCAGAATCTGGTGCGCGTCAACGACATTCTCTCGGAACTGACAAGGCAGTTAGAGCCGCTGGAACGCCAGTCTGAGACGGCAAAGATTTATTTAAAGAAGAAAGAGGAATTAAAGATCCTCGATATCAATATGTTTCTGCTCGAGATGGAGCGCATCCGGAACGATCTCGCGAAAGTAGAAGACCGGTACCGGATTGCAGAAGAGCAGTTAAAGAGCACGAAAGAGGCTTTTGAGCATACGAAGCAGGAGTATGAAAAGCTGGAACAGGAGCAGGAAAAACTGGACCAGACGATTCTTTCTGCGCGCGATCAGGCGGGGGAGAATGCACTGAAACGCCAGCAGCTCGAAAACCAGATCGAGGTGTTGAACGAGCAGATTCATGCATCGGAGAGGAACAGCGACACATTAAGAGAACGTCTGGAGGCGATCCGCGCGGAGAGCCGCACAAAGACGGCAGAAAAAAATACATATCAGGCAGAAAAGGACGGGCTTCATGAAGCACTTCTTGCGTCAGAGACGGAAAAGAGTGAGAAAGAGGCCGCTCTCTCGGAATGCCAGGAGCAGATCCAGGCAGTCGAGCTGCAGAGTGAACAGGATAAGAGCGAAGTCATCGGCCTTCTGAACCAGCGGGGTTCCACGAAGGGAAAAATGCAGCGCTACGATGCGATGCTCGAGCAGATCGGCATCCGAAAGGCAGAATTAAGCCAGAGGGTGCTGCATTTAAAGACGAGCGAGTCCGAACAGAACGGGCAGATGGAAGAACTGCAGAACGCGTTTGAAGCGCTCGAAGAGACGGTAAGCAGCCTGAAACAGCAGTACCAGGAGGCAGATCAGAAGATTACCGCGCTGACGGCGGATCTCTCGAACCAGACGAAAGAGATGGAAGCCGGCCAGACCAATTACCACAGAGAAGCGTCAAGGCTCGAATCCTTAAAGAACATCACCGAGCGGTACGACGGCTATGGAAACAGTATTCGGAAGGTCATGGAGCAGAAGGACCGGAATCCCGGCATCCACGGCGTTGTGGCGGATCTTCTGCAGGCGGAGAAAAAGTACGAGACGGCGATCGAGACCGCACTTGGCGGCAGCATTCAGAATATTGTCACCGACAATGAGGCGACGGCGAAATACCTGATTGAATACCTGAAACGGGGCCATTTCGGCCGTGCGACGTTCCTTCCGCTCACCAGTATGCGCGGGAAAAAAACGCAGGTGAATGAGGATGCGGCAAGAGAAACTGGTGTGCTCGGTGTGGCAAATGCACTTGTTTCGTACGACCCGGTGTATGAGGGCCTTGTGGCACAGCTGCTTGGAAGAACGCTGGTGGTCGACACGATCGACCATGCCATTGTGATCCAGCGGAAATACCGTCAGACGCTCCGCATGGTAACCCTCGAGGGCGAGCTCTTGAGCCCGGGCGGTTCCATGACAGGAGGTTCGTTCCGGAACAACAGCAACCTGCTCGGAAGACGGCGTGAGATTGAGGAACTCGAAAAGAGCGTACAGGGTCTTGCGAAGGAACTGCGGGAAATCCAGCAGGAACTTGAAGAGAAGAAAAATAAGCGAAATGAAATCCGTGATCTCCGCACCGAGCTGAATGAAAAACTGCAGCGGCAGTACATCGAGCAAAATACGGTGCGCCTGAATCTGGAAAAAGCGCGCGAGAAAAAGACGGAAATCCGTCTGGATTTTGAAGCGCTTCAGAAGGAGAGTCTCGAGATTGAAAATCAGATCGCCGAGATTGAGCGGAACCGGAAAGTCATCGGTCAGGAAATGCAGGAATCGGTGGAGCGGGAAAGCACGCTGCAGGAGAATATCCAGAAGGCGCAGGAGGCGCTTACAGGGCTTCGCCGCCGGGAAGCAGAATATACGAAGGATCTTGAAGAAATCCGGTTAAATTACGCAAATCTGTCCCAGAAGGATGGATTCCTTGCCCAGAACATCCGCCGTCTTGAGGAAGAGACGGGAAAACTGGAAGCGGAAAGCCGCACCATGCTGGAAAAAGCGGCGGAGGAAAAAGACGATATCAAAAAGAAACAGCAGGACATCGTGGAGATCCAGAAGACGATTGCAGCGGCAGTGCAGGCAAAAGAAGAGGAAGACTGCCGGATTGTGGAACTGCAGGAGAAAAAAGAAGCATTAAGCGCAGATCACAAAGAATTTTTCGAGAAGCGGGATCAGCTCTCCGACCAGATTTCCCTGATGGACAAAGAGTGCTTCCGTCTGAACAGCCAGAAAGAAAAGCTGGAGGAGACAAAAGAGGCACAGACCTCGTATCTCTGGGAAGAGTACGAAGTGACACCGGGCCACGCAAGAGAGTTCCAGATGGAGGAGATTCCGGAGCGCAGTGAATTAAAGCGGCGTGTGCTGGAAGTAAAAGATGCGATCCGGAAACTTGGCTCTGTCAATGTGAATGCGATTGAGGAGTACAAAGAGATTTCGGAGCGCCACGCATTTCTTGATGCACAGCACACTGATCTTGTCAAAGCGGCGGAGACACTGCAGGGCATCATCGATGAGCTGGATGCAGGTATGCGTAAGCAGTTCACGGAAAAATTCGAGGAGATCCGGAAAGAGTTTGACCGCGTGTTCCGCCAGCTGTTCGGCGGCGGAAAGGGAACGCTGGAGCTCGAGGAGGACACGGATGTGCTCGAGGCGGGCATCCGCATCATCTCCCAGCCGCCGGGAAAGAAACTGCAGAATATGATGCAGCTCTCTGGAGGCGAGAAAGCGCTGACCGCGATTGCACTGCTTTTTGCAATTCAGAACTTGAAGCCGTCCCCCTTCTGTCTGCTCGACGAGATCGAGGCGGCGCTCGACGATTCAAACGTAACGCGTTTTGCGCAGTATCTGCACAAGCTGACAAAAAATACCCAGTTCATCGTCATTACCCACAGGCGCGGTACGATGACGGCAGCAGATCGCCTGTATGGCATCACGATGCAGGAGAAGGGTGTTTCTACCCTTGTTTCTGTTGATTTGATCGAGGGAGAACTGGACAAATAGAAACGAATAAGATACAATACGAAAGAAGTAAGATAGAAAAGATAAAGGGAGGCGAACGGTATGGCGGAGGAGAAAGTAGGCTTTTTCAAACGTCTTGTCAACGGTCTGACGAAGACCCGAGACAGCATTGTAGCTGGAATTGATTCTATTTTCAGCGGCTATTCCAATATTGATGACGATTTTTATGAGGAGATCGAGGAGATTCTCGTCATGGGAGATATCGGCATCAATACAACGACCAAAATTATTGACCACTTAAAAGAGCGGGTGGCAGAAGAGCACATTACCGATCCGGCAGAGTGCAAACAGCTTCTGATCGAGAGCATCAAAAAACAGATGGATGTAGGCGATACAGCCTATGAATTTGAAAACCGGAAATCGGTAGTGCTGGTGATCGGTGTCAATGGAGTCGGAAAAACGACCTCCGTCGGAAAGCTGGCCGGCCTTCTGAAGGATCAGGGCAAAAAGGTTGTTCTTGCGGCAGCAGATACGTTCCGTGCAGCGGCAGGCGAGCAGCTCACGGAGTGGGCGCACCGCGCCGGCGTGGATATCATCGGCGGACAGAACGGAGCAGATCCGGCGTCCATCGTGTACGATGCAGTCGCAGCGGCAAAAGCCAGAAATGCGGATGTGCTGATCTGTGATACGGCAGGAAGACTTCACAACAAGAAGAACCTGATGGAAGAGCTCCACAAGATTTACCGGATTCTGGAAAAAGAGTACCCAGAGGCATACCTGGAAACGCTGGTGGTGCTGGATGGTACCACGGGCCAGAATGCGCTGCAGCAGGCAAGACAGTTTGCAGAAGTGGCAAATGTCACCGGTATCATTCTGACGAAGCTGGACGGAACTGCAAAGGGCGGTATCGCCGTTGCCATCCAGTCCGAGCTTGATATTCCGGTCAAATACATCGGCGTGGGCGAGAGCATCCACGATCTGCAGAAATTTGATGCAGACCAGTTTGTAAATGCACTGTTCCATACATCCGAAGAGAATGCTTAAAAAGACAACAAGGAGAAAAGACTATGGCAGAAGAAATGCTGACACTCCCGAAATTTGAGGAAGCGTCTGAAATTGTAAAAAAAGTAACACAGGAGACCAAACTGGTTTACAGCAAATATTTCAGCGAGCAGACGGGAAATAAAGTCTACTTAAAACCGGAAAATATGCAGCTGACCGGCGCCTATAAGCTGCGCGGTGCCTATTACAAAATCAGCACCTTAAGTGAAGAGGAGCGCGCAAAAGGACTGATCACCGCATCTGCAGGAAACCATGCACAGGGCGTTGCGTATGCGGCAAAATGCTACGGTGCAAAGGCTGTCATTGTGATGCCGACGACCACACCGCTCATCAAAGTAGAGCGTACCCAGAGCTACGGCGCTGAGGTTGTTCTGTACGGAGATGTGTACGATGAGGCATGTGCAAAAGCATACGAGCTTGCAGCAGAGCATGGCTATACCTTTATTCACCCGTTTGATGATCTGACCGTTGCAACCGGCCAGGGAACCATCGCTATGGAAGTGATTCAGGAGCTTCCGCTCGTAGATTATATCCTTGTTCCGATCGGAGGAGGCGGACTGGCTACCGGTGTTTCCACACTGGCAAAACTGCTGAAACCAAACATCAAAGTCATCGGTGTTGAGCCGTCCGGAGCAGCCTGTATGAAGGCTTCTTTTGAAAAAGGCGAGGTAACGACCGTATCTCCTGTCAGCACAATTGCAGACGGTACTGCAGTACAGACACCGGGATCCAAGATTTTCCCGTATGTAAGACAGAACCTGGACGAGATCATTACCGTGGATGATGATGAACTGATCGTAGCATTCCTTGATATGGTAGAAAACCACAAGATGATCGTTGAGAACTCCGGTCTTCTGACTGTGGCTGCATTAAAGCATCTGGATGTCAAGGGCAAAAAGATTGTTTCGATCTTAAGCGGCGGAAATATGGACGTCATCACCATGTCTTCCGTGATCCAGAACGGACTGATCCAGAGAGACCGTATCTTTACTGTATCCGTTCTTCTGCCGGATAAACCAGGCGAGCTGGTACGCGTTTCCCAGGTGATTGCAAACGAGAACGGAAACGTCATCAAACTGGACCACAACCAGTTCTTCACAACGAACAGAAGTGCTGCAGTAGAGCTCCGCATCACAATGGAGGCATTCGGCACCGATCACAAGAACCGTATTGTCAAAGCACTGGAAGAGGCTGGCTATACACCGAAGATTGTAAGACCGAACCTGTAAAAACAGAAATTGCAGAGAAAATTCTGAAAAAAAGAAAAATAAAAATCAGAGGAGATCCGAAAAAGAATTTCCTCTGATTTTTTTTGAAAGAAAGATAGTTTAGAAAGACAAAAAGAAGAGCAGCAGAAATTTTTATCTGGATTTTATCTGGTCTGATTCTTTTTGAGTAGGAAAAAACCCTTGCATACACAAGGGTTCTCATTCTGCGGAAGATGGGACTTGAACCCACACGATCGCAATGACCACCAGATCCTTAGTCTGGCCTGTCTGCCAATTCCAGCACTTCCGCATGTTCTTTAAGTTTTTGTCATCTCGCTGACGACAAGATGTATTATAGCACCAGAGTTGTAAGCCGTCAACACTTTTTTTGAAAAAATTTGAAAAATTTGAAAAATAAAAAAGGAAATCGGAATCGGGCACCGAATATAGGAAATAGGAGGACAATGAAAAGAACTGTTACAGGCATATTACCGGGAAAGAGGTGGTCTTCGTTTGAACTTGAGAGAATCGTTTGAAGAACGGGAATTTCAGGAGCTGAGTCCTTATGCGGCGCACAGCCGGAATTCCAGAGGAAGGGACCGATATGAACCGGAGTGTGACATCCGCACCGTCTACCAGAGAGACCGGGACCGGATTCTCCACTCCAAAGCCTTTCGCAGGATGAAAGACAAAACACAGGTGTTTCTCGCTGCGCAGGGCGATCATTACCGGACCCGCCTGACGCACACACTCGAGGTGTCCCAGATTGCCCGCACGATTGCGCGGGCGCTGAATCTGAATGAGGATCTGACCGAAGCCATTGCGCTTGGCCACGATCTCGGACACACGCCGTTTGGCCATTCCGGGGAAGCGGCGCTCAATGCGGTGCATCCCGGGGGCTTCCGCCACGCGGAACAGAGCGTCCGTGTCGTGGAGGTTCTAGAAAAGGAAGGACAGGGCCTGAACCTGACCTGGGAAGTGCGGGATGGAATTCTGAACCACCGCACGGCGGGAAAGCCGTCGACCCTGGAGGGACAGGTTGTGCGTCTCTGCGACAAGATCGCCTACATCCACCACGATATGGACGATGCCATCCGTGCCGGCATTTTAAGCGAGGATGACATCCCGATTACGATCCGCGTCGTCCTTGGCGATACATGCCGCGAGCGGCTCAATACGCTGATCCACGACATTGTGGAGCAGAGCCGCGGAACGGAGTATGTGCGCCAGTCGGCGGAGATTGCCGAGGGCATGCGCATGCTGCGGGAGTTGATGTTCGCGAACGTCTACCGCAACCCGGAGGCGAAAAAAGAGGAGGAGAAGGCAAAGAAGATGCTGATTTCCCTCTACACCTACTACCAGGAGCACCCGGAACAGATGTCCCGCGAGTACCGGAATCTGATCGGGTGCGGCGAGGACAAGACACAGGTAGTATGCGATTACATTGCCGGTATGACCGATCAGTATTCCATGCACAAATACGAGGAGCTGTTCGTGCCGAAAGCCTGGGCGGTTTATTAGATACAGGGAGGAAAAAATGCGATATTCCGATGATTTAGTGGAAGAGATTCGTATGAAAAATGACATCGTAGATGTGATATCCGGCTACGTAAAGCTGACAAGAAGAGGAAGCTCTTACTTCGGGCTCTGCCCTTTCCACAATGAGAAGTCCCCTTCCTTTTCCGTCAGCCCAGGAAAGCAGATGTATTACTGCTTCGGATGCGGAGCCGGAGGAAATGTTTTCACATTTTTGATGGAATACGAAAACTTCACGTTTGTGGAAGCCTTGAAATTTCTGGCCGACCGGGCCGGGGTGGAGCTTCCGCAGATGGAGTATTCGAAAGAAGCAAAGGAGCAGGCGGATTTAAAGAACACGCTGCTGGAAATCAACAAACAGGCGGCGAAATTCTATTATTACCAGCTCCACACCGAACGCGGAAAACAGGGCTATGATTACTTAAAGGGGCGCGGTCTTTCGGATGATACAATCCGGAAGTTCGGTCTTGGCTACTCAGATAAGTACGGAAGCCTGCTGTACCGCTTTTTAAAAGAAAAAGGGTATGACGATGAAATCCTTCGCCAGTCGGGATTGTTTCTGGCGGACGAAGTGCACGGTATGCAGGATAAGTTCTGGAATCGTGTCATCTACCCGATCATGGATGCCAACAGCCGCGTGATCGGCTTCGGAGGCCGTGTGATGGGGGATGGAAAGCCGAAATACCTGAACTCGCCGGAGACAAAGATCTTCGACAAAAGCCGCAACCTCTATGGGCTGAACCTGGCGCGCTCTTCGCGGAGGAAAAATCTAATCATCTGCGAGGGCTATATGGATGTCATCTCCATGCACCAGGCGGGCTTCAACAACGCGGTGGCATCTCTTGGAACGGCGCTCACCTCGCTGCAGGCAGGGCTCATGAAGCGGTACACCGACGAGGTTCTTGTGATCTACGACAGCGATGAGGCGGGTGTCAAAGCAGCACTCCGTGCGATCCCGATGCTGAAAGGCGTCGGTCTTACCACGCGTGTCGTCAATTTAAGGCCGTATAAGGACCCCGATGAGTTTATCCAGCACGAAGGCTGTGAGGCGTTCGAAAAACGCCTGGAGGAGGCGGAAAACAGCGTTCTGTACGAGATCCGCATGAAGGAGCGTGACTTTGACCTTGCCGATCCGCAGGGCAAATCCGATTTTCTTCATGAAGCGGTGCGCCGCCTTGTAGCAATTGAGGATGAGATCGAGCGGAACAGCTATCTTGAGGCTGTGGCGGGAAAGTACGGCATTGCCGTCGAGGTACTGCGCAAGCAGGTCGGCCAGATGGCACTCTCGGGAGCCGGAAGGACGGAGAGCGTAAAACCGCGGAATACAGCCTCAAACAAAAAAGAAAAAGAGGGCGGCGTCGAAAAAGCACAGAAGTTGATGCTGACGTGGATGACCTCTTATCCGGCGCTCATTGGAAAGCTGGAAAAATATATTACGCCGGCGGATTTTACCACCCCTCTCTACCACCAGATTGCAGAGATGATTGTGCTGCAGTACCACGAGGGCGGCGTAAATCCGGCAAAGCTTTTGAATCAGTTTGTTGATTCCGAGGAGCAGAAAGAAGTTGCAGGCCTTTTTAATGCCACAATCCCGCTGGAGACAGAGGAGGAAAAACGGCGCGCGCTGCACGATGTGATCTGCAATATGAAAGAGAACAGTATTGCATATCAGTCGGCGTATATGAATGTGACCGATATGGCGGCGCTGCAGAAATTGATGGCAGATAAAAAAAGCCTGGAGCGGTGGAAAGCAGGGGAACTTCCGGAATTCACTTTTTAAGCAAAACTGGATACCAAAGAAAAACCCTGGAATCTTCTGTTCTGTGTGTTTAATTTCGCAGGACAGGGACAGAATATATACAAGCTATGGAAGGATGGACAGTCAATGGAGTTCGATAAAGTAAAATTTATGGAAAAATTAAAAGAGCTGGTAGCATACGGCAAGAAGAAAAAGAGCGTCCTGGAATATCAGGAAATCAACGACTTTTTCCGCGATATGCCGCTGGATGCGGAGCAGATGGAGAAGGTATTTGAGTACCTGGAGGCAAGCGGTATCGACGTACTGCGTCTCTCCGACATGACCGAGGATCCAAATGCGGCAGACCGCGATCTTCTCCTTCTGGACGACGATGACATTGACCTTTCCGAGGAAGAAGAGATCGATATGGAAAACATCGACCTTTCCGTTCCGGAAGGCGTCAGCATTGAGGACCCGGTCCGCATGTACTTAAAAGAGATCGGTAAAGTGCCGCTTCTTTCCGCAGAGGAAGAGATCAAGCTGGCACAGAGAATGGAAGAGGGCGATGAGGATGCGAAAAAACGTCTGGCAGAGGCCAACCTTCGTCTCGTTGTTTCCATTGCAAAACGTTATGTCGGCCGCGGCATGCTGTTCCTGGATCTGATTCAGGAAGGTAACTTAGGCCTCATCAAAGCGGTTGAAAAATTCGATTACCGCAAGGGATACAAATTCTCCACCTATGCAACATGGTGGATCCGCCAGGCGATCACAAGAGCGATTGCAGACCAGGCGAGAACGATCCGTATTCCGGTTCATATGGTAGAGACCATCAACAAGCTGATCCGCGTTTCCCGTCAGTTACTGCAGGAGTTAGGCCGCGAACCTACGCCGGAAGAGATCGCAGAGGAGATGCACATGTCTGTGGAGCGTGTCCGCGAGATCCTGAAAATCTCCCAGGAACCGGTTTCCCTCGAGACACCAATCGGTGAGGAAGAGGACAGCCACCTCGGCGATTTCATTCAGGACGACAATGTGCCGGTACCGGCAGACGCGGCAGCATTCACCATGCTGAAAGAGCAGCTCGAGGATGTGTTAAGCACGCTGACTGACCGTGAGCAGAAGGTTCTGCGTCTCCGTTTCGGACTCGATGACGGCCGTGCGAGAACCCTCGAAGAGGTTGGTAAAGAGTTCAACGTTACAAGAGAGCGTATCCGTCAGATTGAGGCGAAAGCGCTTCGAAAGCTCCGCCATCCGAGCCGTTCCAGAAAACTCAAAGATTATCTGGACTAAGTTTTTGGTCAGGAGAAAAGACATGCAGTTATCAAAAAGACTTTCCGCGGTAGCGGAGTTTGTCACCCCGGGCGGCTGTCTGGTCGATGTGGGAACAGATCACGGCTATGTGCCGATTGCGCTGCTGGAACAGAAGAAGATTTCCTCCGCAATCGCCATGGATGTGAACCGCGGACCGTTAGAACGGGCCAGGGAGCATATCGCGCAGTATAACATGGGGGACTACATAGAAACACGGCTTTCCGATGGCCTTCATGCCCTGCAGGCGGGGGAGGGGGATTCTCTCCTCATCGCGGGCATGGGCGGCGGGCTCACCGTAAGGATTTTAAGTGAGGGTGAGCCGCTGCTGTCCGGCTTTGGTGAGCTGATTCTGGAGCCGCAGTCAGATATCGACCGCGTGCGCGCATGGCTGCTGGAGCACGGATTTTACCTTGCACAGGAGAATTTCGTGGAGGAGGATGGAAAATACTATCCGATTCTGCGGGCAGTGCATGGGGAAAAGGAAGATCTGAAGGCGGAGGAGCTTTTCTATGGACCACGCCTTCTGGAAAACCAGAATCCGGTGCTGTTGGAATATCTGCAGAAGCAGCAGAACCAGAACAGAATACTGATCGGCCAGCTCTCTGGCAATCCGGGGGAGAAGGCGGCACAGAGGCTTTGTGAATTAAAAGAAAAAGAGGCAATACTGGAATCTGCGCTTGCGCGGTTCCATACGATGTAACGACAGCGTTTTATCATGAGGAGGCGTGTCTGAAAATTTCAGGTTTTATAATTTTCGGGCGCGCCTTCGTTTTCACTTCTGAATTTTCAGAAAGTTTTGCAAAAAGGAGGGATTACAAGTGATTCAGGTAACAATTGATGGAAAGAAATATGAATATCCGGAAAATTGCTCTTATTATGAGATTGCAAAAGATTTTGAGAAAACGATGGATGCTCCGATTGTCCTGGTGAAGGTGGACGGACGGCTGAGGGAGCTGCACAAGCAGCTGAAAAAAGACTGTGAACTGGAATTTGTGACGACGAAGGATGAGATCGGACATAAAACGTATCAGAGAAGTCTTTCCCTTTTGCTGGTCAAAGCAGTATACCATGTGGGCGGCTACGATAAGATCCGTCATGTGATGCTGCATTTTTCGGCAGGTTCGGGCTTTTTCTATACAGTGGACGGCGATATCACGCTGAATCAGGCGTTTTTGGACGAAGTAAAAGCGTATATGCATGAACAGGTGGAAAAGGCGGTGCCGATTTATAAGCGGAGTGTCGATACGCACGAGGCGAGAGAACGGTTCCGGCTGCATGGCATGACGGATAAAGACCGCTTATTCCGTTACCGCCGTGTCTCCCGTGTGAATCTGTACAGTCTCGGGGATTTTGAAGACTATTATTATGGATTTATGACGTATGATACGAGTTATCTGAAGTATTTTGATCTCTATTTATACGATGACGGCTTTGTGCTGCAGATGCCGGAGAAAAAGGCGCCGGAGACGGTGCCGGCGGCGAATCTCTCCCCGAAGGTGTTCCAGGTGCAGCGGGAATCGGAGCGCTGGGGTGAGCAGATGGGAATTTCCACGGTTGCCGACTTAAATGAACGCATCACGAAGGGCAATATTCAGCAGATGATGCTGATTGCGGAGGCGCTGCAGGAGCAGAAGATTGCGAAGATTGCGGAGCAGATTGCGGAAAGAAAGCAGGTTAAATTTGTGCTGATTGCGGGGCCGTCTTCCTCCGGAAAGACAACGTTCTGCAACCGGCTTTCCATCCAGCTTTCAGCGCATGGTCTGACGCCGCATCCGATCAGCCTTGATAATTACTATGTGAACCGGGTAGATACGCCGCGGGATGAAAACGGCGATTATGATTTTGAATGCCTGGAAGCACTGGATATCGAGCTTTTGAACCGGGATATGACAGCACTTTTGAACGGAGAGCGTGTGGAACTGCCGTATTTTAATTTTAAGACGGGCAAGCGCGAGTACAAGGGGAATTTTATTCAGATGAAGGAGACCGATGTGCTGGTGCTGGAGGGGATTCACGGGCTGAATGAAAAACTGACGTGGTCGCTTCCTTCGGAAAGTAAATTCCGGATTTATATCAGTGCGCTGACGCAGATCAATGTGGATGAGCACAACCGGATTCCGACGACGGACGGACGTCTGATCCGGCGGATGGTGCGCGACAGCCGGACGCGGGCAACGTCGGCGAAGGAGACGATTGCGATGTGGCCGTCGGTGCGCCGCGGCGAGGATCGGAATATTTTTCCGAATCAGGAGAAGGCGGATGTGATGTTTAATTCGGCGCTGGTGTATGAGCTTTCGGTTCTGAAGCTGTATGCGGAACCGCTGCTGTTCCAGATTGAGGAGGGAGAGCCGGAGTACCAGGAGGCGAAGCGGCTGCTGAAGTTTTTGGATTATTTTGTCGGAGTGCCGATTGAGGATATTCCCAAGAATTCGATTCTGCGGGAGTTTGTGGGGGGAAGCTGCTTTGATGTGTGAAAGGCTGTTTTGTATGGCTTTGTGGGATCTGCGATTTGGGGATGGACAAGAAAGAGAGTTTGTGGTAAGATTATTAACTGTCTGATGTTCCGTTTTTGACAAAGTAAGATATGTAATCGCGGCTGGCAGGACCGAAAGGGGCCAGGTGAGGAAAGTCCGGGCTTCGCAGGGCAGGATGCCGGATAACGTCCGGCGGAGGCGACTCCAGGGATAGTGCAACAGAGAGATACCGCCAGGTTTTTCCTGGTAAGGGTGGAAAGGCAGTGTAAGAGACTACCGTTTCTCTGGTAACAGAGAAAGCCATGTAAACCCCATCCGAAGCAAGACCGAATAGAAAACGTATATGGCTGCCCGTCATGTTTTCAGGTGGGTCGCTTAAGGGGACTGGCGACAGTTCCATTGGATAGATGATTACACACGACATAACCCGGCTTATCGTTTTGCTTTGCATAAGACGGAAATTCAGGCATCTGGATAAAATAAGTACGCCGGGAACGGACACGAGTGGATTGTGTTTGTTCCCGGCGTACTTATTTTATCCGGCCATCTGGCGCAAGCCGCACATTCCCGCGGACCGCTGCATGGTGTGAAAAAAATGCATGTCATGAAAGAAAAAATAAAGGAGACAGCAGGATGAAAGTGATATTGGCTTCGGGGTCACCCAGAAGAAGAGAGTTGATGGAGATGTTGGGAATACGGTGTAAGGTTCAGGCTTCAGGGGCGGAAGAAGTTGTGACGTCTGCGGAACCGGAGAAGGTTGTGGAGGAGCTTTCACGGCTGAAATGTCTGGATGTTGCGGAGATTACCGAAGGGGATGCCGTTGTGATCGGGGCGGATACGGTTGTGGCTTTTGAAGGGGAGATCCTTGGCAAGCCGAAAGGGATAGAACATGCCAGAAGCATGATGCAGCAGTTGCAGGGAAGGGTGCATCAGGTGTATACTGGAGTTACGATTGCGGTAACAGAGGGGGACGCAAAGCGTGTGGTATCGTTCTGTGACCGTACAGATGTAGAGTTTTATGCGATGACAGAGGAGGAGATAAACGGGTATCTTGCTCTTGAGAAAGAGGGGGAGGCTCCTGTGTGGTCGGATAAGGCTGGAGGATACGGAATTCAGACGGTGTTTGGGACAAAGTTTGTGAAAGGAATCCAGGGAGACTATTATAATGTGATGGGACTGCCGGCGTCCCGGGTTTATCATGAGTTGAAAAATCTGGGCGTTCTGGAATAGAAGGAGGTAAGAGAAGATGAAAAAGTTTTCGGAAATTGAATACGTAAGGCCGGACATGGAGGCAGAGCAGGAAAAAGTAAGAGCGTATACGAAGGCGCTCAAAGAGGCAAAATCATATGAGGAGCTGCGCGGACTTTTTATGGAAGAAAAAACGCGCGAGGATGCCTGGGCGACAATGGCGGAAGTGGCGCAGGTAAGATATACGGTGGACACCAGAGATTCGTTTTATGAAGGAGAGGTTCAGTTCTGGAATGAGACGATTCCGGCGATCCATCTGCTGATACAAAAGGCAGAGAAGGTGATTCTGGAGTCTCCGTTTATCAAAGAGTTTGCAGAGGAGTTCGGGGAATTTTTTGTGAAGAATATGGAGGTTGGCCAAAAATTAGCGGACGACTGTATCGTGGAGGATCTGATCGAAGAGGCGAATCTGACGCAGCAGTACAGTAAAATTACGGCGAATGCTTCGACGGAATTTAAGGGCGAAACGTGTAATTTTTATGGACTGCTGAAGGCGATGCAGAGTACGGACCGCCAGATGCGGAAAGAGGCGATGACGGCATGGGGAGATTTGTATGAAGAGATTTCCGGTGAGCTGGATGCGCTGTATGACAAGATGGTTCCGCTGCGCGATAAAATTGCGAAGAAGCTGGGATTTTCTTCTTACATTGAATTTATTTACCTGAGCTATGGAAGATACGATTATACGGCGGAGGATGTTGCAAAGTTCCGTGCGCAGGTGAAGGAGAAGATTGTACCGCTCTGCCTGGAGCTTCGGAAGGAGCAGGAGAAACGGCTTAGAGTGGACCGGCTGCATTATTACGATGAGGAGCTGATTTTCCCGGAAGGAAATGCGGTTCCGGAAGGAACGACGGAGGAACTGGTTGCGAAGGCGCAGAAGATGTACCATGAGCTGTCGAAAGAGACGGGTGAGTTCTTTGATTTTATGGTGGAGCATGAGCTGTTTGACCTGGAGACGAAGCCGGGAAAACAGACAGGCGGTTACTGCACATTTCTGAATACGTTCAAGGCGCCGTTCATCTTCTCCAACTTTAATGGTACGAGCGCGGACGTTGATGTTCTGACTCATGAGGCGGGCCATGCATTCGAGGCGTATACGGCGGCAAAACAGATTCCGTTTATGGATATGGTATTCCCGACAAGCGAGGTGGCGGAGATTCACTCGATGACAATGGAGCATTTCGCATACCCCTGGATGAATGCATTCTTTGGAGAGAAAGCAGATGATTACCGTTATGCGCACCTGATGAGCGCGCTGGAAGTGATTCCGTACATGGTATGTGTGGATGAGTTCCAGCATAAGGTATTTGAAAATATCGGCATGACGGCCAAGGAGCGCCGTGCGATCTGGCATCAGTTAGAGCTGACCTATATGCCATGGAGAAATTATGACGGCCACAAGTTCCTCGAGGAGGGCGGTTTCTGGATGCAGAAGCAGCATATCTTTGTGAACCCGTTCTATTATATTGATTATGCGCTGGCACAGATCTGTGCTTTCCAGTTCTTTGAGCGTTCCAAAAAAGAGCCGGAAAAGGCGTGGGGCGATTATTACCGTCTCTGCCAGGCAGGCGGAAGCAAGGGATATTTTGCACTGCTGGAGCTGGCCGGACTGAAGAATCCGTTCGTGGATGGAACGGTGGAAGAAGTCGTTGCGGGACTGAAGCCCTATTTAAAACGAAAAGTAAAGTATACGATCCGTCCGGTAAAAGAGGAAGATCTGAAAAAGGTAGCCGAGGTGGAGGCGCTATGTTTCCCGGCTGCCGAGGCGGCAGGTTATGAAGACTTCATGGAGCGGTACAAAACCTGCAAAAACAGCTTTTTTGTAGCGGAAACTGAAGACGGCGAAATCGCAGGCTTCTGCAATGGCTGCTGTGCGGATACCGATTATCTGGCGGATGCACTCTACCATGACGCCACGCTGCACAACCCGGACGGTGATTATCAGATGATTTTCGGACTGGACGTCAATCCGAAGTTCCAGAAACAGGGCATTGGAGAAGCACTGATGCGTCATATGGTAAAAAGCGCAGGAGAGCGTGACAAAAAAGCCGTTGTTCTTACGTGCAAGGATCATATGATTCCATTCTACAAAAGGATCGGATACGAATATATCGAACTTTCCGACTCGACGCATGGCGGTGCAAAATGGCATAAGATGATGTACCGTTTCTAAAAAGAAATGGAAAGCAAAAAGGGCAGAACAGGGAGATACGAAATTTCTCTGTTCTGCCTTATTTTTCAAAAAAACAGGGCTCTTAACGAAGGCTTTTTCTCAGTAACGGAGTAAATTTCAGAAAAAAATACAAAAAAATAGTAAAAAAGCAGTTGACATCTAACGTACGTTAGCATATACTAACAACTGAAATAGAGATGAAACTCATTATCATACACAGGAGGTAATTGACTATGCCTTTAACGATGGCAAATCCAGGCGAATGTTACACAATCAGAAAAGTCGGCGGAAAAGAAGAGACCAGAAGATTTCTTGAAAATCTTGGCTTCGTCGTTGGCGGAAACGTGACAGTCGTATCGGAAATCGACGGCAATCTCATCGTGAATGTGAAAGATTCCAGGGTGGCCGTTGGAAAAGATATGGCAGCCAAAATCCTGATTTGATAGGAAAGAAGGAGAGAAGATGAAGACTTTAAAAGAGACTTCCGTAGGAGAAACCGTTAAAGTTGTAAAACTCAACGGCTCCGGTCCGGTCAAAAGAAGAATCATGGATATGGGAATCACCAAGGGTGTTGACGTATTCGTGCGCAAAGTTGCTCCGCTCGGCGATCCGGTCGAAGTAACCGTCAGAGGATACGAATTATCCTTAAGAAAAGCAGATGCCGAAATGATTGAAGTAGAGTAAATTTTTTTTGCCTGCTTGTTAGCGGATGCTAACAAAAGCAAGCTGTAGCCAATATTGGTAAGGCTTGTGAAGTTATTAAAATCAGTAAAAATCAAAGAAAGAGGGGCATGGAAAAAATGGCAATTAAGATTGCACTCGCAGGAAACCCGAACTGCGGTAAGACAACATTGTTCAATGCACTGACAGGCTCCAACCAGTTCGTAGGAAACTGGCCAGGTGTAACCGTCGAGAAAAAAGAAGGAAAGCTCAAAGGCCACAAAGATGTCACCATCATGGACCTTCCGGGTATCTATTCTTTATCTCCGTATACACTGGAGGAAGTGGTAGCCAGAAATTACCTGATTAATGAAAGACCAGATGCGATCCTGAACATCGTAGATGGTACCAACATTGAGCGTAACCTGTATCTGTCCACACAGATCATGGAACTTGGTATTCCGGTGATCATGGCTGTCAACATGATGGATATTGTTGAGAAGAACGGAGACAAAATACATATCGACAAACTGGCGAAAAAGCTGGGCTGTGAAGTTGTAACCATCTCTGCTCTGAAAGGAACCGGAATCAAAGAAGCTGCTGATAAAGCAGTGCAGATTGCACAGAAAAAAGGTGCTGCTGTACCGGTTCATGAGTTTGACAAGGATGTGGAGGCAGTCATCCGCACCGTTGAGAGCAAACTCGGAAGTGATATTGTAAATGAGCAGAAACGCTTCTTTGCAATCAAACTTCTGGAGAAAGATGATAAGATCACAGAGCAGATGAAATCCGTTCCGGATGTATCTGCCGAGATCAAACAGCTGGAAGACAAATTTGATGACGATACCGAGAGTATTATTACAAACGAGCGTTACGTTTATATTTCCAGCATCATCGGCGACTGTGTCACAAAGAACAAGAAAAACGCCATGACAACATCGGATAAGATCGACCGGATCGTAACCAACCGCTGGCTGGCACTTCCGATCTTTGCAGTTGTTATGTGGGTTGTATATTATGTATCTGTCACAACAGTAGGTACTTTTGTAACGGACTGGACCAACGATGTACTCTTTGGAGAGATCATTCCGCCGGCCATTGAAAATCTGCTGAACGCGATCCACTGCGCTGACTGGCTGCAGGGTCTGATCCTGGATGGTATTGTTGCCGGTGTTGGTGCCGTACTTGGATTCGTACCGCAGATGCTGGTACTGTTCCTGTTCCTGGCATTTCTGGAGTCCTGCGGTTACATGGCGCGTGTTGCATTCATCATGGACCGTATCTTCCGTAAATTTGGACTTTCCGGAAAATCCTTCATTCCGATGCTGATCGGAAGTGGTTGTGGTGTTCCTGGTATCATGGCTTCCCGTACCATCGAGAATGACCGTGACCGTAAAATGACCATCATGACAACAACGTTTGTACCTTGTGGAGCAAAACTTCCAATCATCGCCCTGATCGCAGGCGCTCTGTTTAATGGAGCTTCCTGGGTTGCACCAAGTGCTTACTTCGTTGGTATCGCAGCAATCATCTGCTCCGGTATCATCCTGAAAAAAACAAAACTGTTCGCTGGCGATCCGGCTCCGTTTGTTATGGAGCTTCCGGCTTACCACTGGCCGACGGTAAGCAACGTTCTTCGCAGCATGTGGGAGCGTGGCTGGTCTTTCATCAAAAAAGCCGGTACGATCATCCTGATGTCTACCATCGTTCTGTGGTTCCTGATGAACTTCGGATGGGTTGACGGATCCTTCGGAATGCTGGAAGCCGAGCAGTTAAATGACAGTATCCTGGCTTCCATCGGAAGCGTGATCGCTCCTCTGTTTGCACCTCTTGGATGGGGCGACTGGAAGATGGCTGTTGCAGCTGTTTCCGGATTGATCGCAAAAGAGAACGTTGTTGGTACCTTTGGTATCCTGTTCGGCTTTGGTGAAGTTGCAGAAGACGGTGCCGAGATCTGGGGACAGCTCGCAGGAAGCTTATCTACGGTAGCAGCTTATTCCTTCCTGGTATTCAACCTTCTGTGCGCACCGTGCTTCGCAGCAATGGGTGCAATCAAACGTGAGATGAACAATACCAAATGGTTTTTTACTGCAATCGGATATCAGACACTGCTTGCCTATGTTGTATCCCTGTGTATCTATCAGATCGGTAACCTGTTCATCGGCGGCGGTTTTGGAATCGGAACGGTAGTTGCTGTTCTGCTCATCATCGGATTTGTATATCTGCTGGTAAGACCTTACAAAGAGAGCGCAACTCTGAGCGTTTCCACCAACAAAATGTTCAGCAAATAATTGCTGTGACAGATAGAGAACATGTATCTGATGAAGAGTCCGTATCCGGCATCCGCTGCAGGATGCGGACTCTTTTGAAAAGAAAGGAGTTGTTTCTATGGGAACTTTTATCACACTTGTAGTCGTTGTTGGTCTGGTAGGACTTGCAGTACGCAGTATGATTAAAGATAAAAAAAGCGGCAAAGGAAGCTGTGGTGGTAACTGCGGGCAGTGCAAGGGACATTGCGACTGACAGGACAGGAATCATCATCAGGAGGTAGAATGTATGCCGCAGGAACAGACAAAGCATGAAGCCAGAAATTATCACAGAACACAGATGAAGCGAGAACTGATTATTCAGAAGCTCCGGGAACAGGGATGCAGAATAACCAGACAGAGACGGATTCTGCTCGATATTATCCTGGAAGAGGAGTGCTCCTGCTGTAAAGAAATTTACTATAAAGCTCTGCAGAAAGACAGCAGCATCGGGCCTGCTACGGTGTATCGCATGGTGAATACACTGGAGAGCATCGGTGCAATCAGCCGCAAAAATTTTTACAAGATTGCCTGTGGAGAAGAATGCTTCAAAGATCAGGGCTGTACCGTAGAACTGAGCGATCATACCATCTGCCGCTTAAGCGGAGAGATGTGGATGGACGTGATGAAATCCGGACTGAAGGCAAAGGGCTATATTCAGAATCAGGATATTGAAAATGTGATTGTTTCAGCGGTGGAAGGCTGAAAAACGGGGAAAACGGGTGAAAATTCCTTCCGTTTTCCCTGTTTTAATGAAAATAATTATCAAAAAGAACTGTACGTATTGTCTAACCGAGCAGGTGAGTGCTATACTGTGAACCACAGCGGGGGAAAATGTAAAATTCAGGAAAAATTTATTTTAATAACAGGAGGAAATGTAATATGACAATCAAAGATTTAAAACATCCAGGACTTTTCGCAGCAGGAGTATTATTCGGAACAGCAGGTATCAAAGCACTGTCCAGCAAGGATGCGAAAAAACTTTACACCAACTGCACCGCAGCTGTTCTTCGTGCAAAGAAAGTTGTTATGGATACGGTAACGACCATCCAGGAGAATGCGGAGGACATCTATGCTGACGCAAAACAGATCAACGAAGAGCGTGAAGCAGCAGAAGAGGCAGTAGAGGATGTAGCTGAAGAGACAGCAGAGGAAGCTGTTGAAGCAGAAGCAGAGGATACGGTTGAGGCATAAGCTGTACACAGCAACATCTGATTTACGTCGTATTCATACGGAAAAAACAAAACGCCTGCAGAATTCTCTGCAGGTGTTTTTCTAGGAGGCATAAGATTTGAAATTTTATATTAAACACGAAAGCAGAGGCAGAATCCGAATCCATCTGGCACAGAAGCGCATGTCCTCCGTACAGGCAGAGACACTGCTGTACTATCTGCAGAATCAGAACCAGGTATCTTTCGCGAAGGTATATGACAGAACCGGCGATGCCGTGATCTGTTACGAGGGAGAACGAGCCGCTGTGATTCGGATGATACAGCTCTTCCACTACGAGGAAGTAGAGCTGCCGACCGGACTGCTTGAGAGCTCCGGCAGAGCGTTAAACAACGAATATCAGGAAAAGCTGATCAGCAAAGTGATTTACCACTTTGGAAGAAAATGGCTTCTTCCGGCACCGATCCGTGCCATCTATACTACGGTTGTTTCCGTAAAATATATCTGGAAAGGAATCCAGACACTGGCACAGGGAAAGATCGAAGTTCCGGTTCTTGATGCAACCGCAATCGGTGTTTCGATGCTCCGCGGCGACTATGGAACCGCAGGCTCTGTCATGTTCCTGCTCGGCGTAGGAGAGCTGCTTGAGGAATGGACGCATAAAAAATCCGTCGGAGATCTGGCACGCAGCATGTCGCTGAACGTCGGAAAGGTATGGCTGAAAAAAGACGGCCAGGAAATTCTCGTTCCGTCTGAAAAAATTGTTGCGGGCGACGAGATTGTCGTACATATGGGAAATCTGATTCCATTCGACGGCGAGGTATCCAACGGCGAGGGTATGGTAAACCAGGCTTCTCTGACCGGAGAATCTGTTCCGGTACGCCGTACCTTAGGTTCCGTTGTCTATGCGGGAACGGTTCTTGAGGAGGGCGAGCTTACCATTCTTGTGAAGCAGACCGGCGGATCCAGCCGTTACGAGAAGATTACCGCGATGATCGAAGAGTCCGAGAAACTGAAATCCGGACTGGAGAGCAAGGCAGAGCATCTGGCAGACCGTCTTGTACCGTATTCCCTTGGCGGAACGGCGTTGACGTATCTTCTGACCAGAAATGCAACGAAAGCACTCTCTATTCTGATGGTAGACTTCTCCTGTGCGTTAAAACTTGCCATGCCTATTTCCGTTCTCTCTGCAATCCGCGAGGCAAACCAGCACAAGATCACCGTAAAGGGCGGTAAATTCCTGGAGGCTGTGGCGGAAGCGGATACGATCGTTTTCGATAAGACCGGAACACTGACAAAAGCGCAGCCGACCGTAGCAGAGGTGGTATCCTTCAGCGAAACAAAGAGCCCGGATGAGCTTCTGCGCATCGCAGCCTGCCTGGAAGAGCATTTTCCGCATTCCATGGCAAAAGCCGTAGTAGACGCGGCAAAAGAGAAACATCTGGATCACGAGGAGATGCACTCCAAAGTAGAATATATCGTTGCACACGGTATTTCTACAACGATCAATGGCGAAAAAGCGATTATTGGAAGTTATCACTTCGTATTTGAGGATGAGAACAGTATCATTCCGGAAGGAATGGAAGAGAAGTTCCGTCATCTGCCGGAGGAGTATTCTCATCTCTATCTTGCCTTAGAAGGTGTACTTGCAGCAGTTATCTGCATTGAGGATCCGCTTCGTCCGGAGGCGGCCGAAATTATCCGTCAGCTGAAAAAAGCAGGTCTGAAAAAAATCGTCATGATGACCGGAGACAGCGAGCGCACGGCAAAAGCGATCGCGAAGAAGGTCGGCGTGGACGAGTACTATGCTGAGGTACTGCCGGAGGATAAGGCAAACTTTGTGGAGAAAGAAAAAGCAGAGGGACGTAAAGTCATTATGATCGGTGACGGTATTAACGATTCACCGGCACTTTCTGCCGCAGACGTTGGAATCGCCATCAGCGAGGGCGCAGAGATTGCGCGTGAGATCGCGGATATCACCGTTGCCGCAGACGATCTGGCAGAAATTCTGGTGCTTCGTATGCTGAGCAACCGTCTGATGAAACGGATTCATAAGAATTACCGCTTTATCGTTACGTTCAATGCCGGACTGATTCTGCTCGGCGTGGGCGGCATTTTACAGCCAACCACTTCCGCACTGCTTCACAATACATCTACTCTTTACATTGGCTTAAAGAGTATGGGTAACCTGCTGGACGAGCCGGTATAAAAAACAGAACAGAATAGCAACGGGAAAGCCGCTGGAGTCTTCTTCTTAAGATTCCAGCGGCTTTTTAACAAAAGCAGGGAAAGCCTCTGCTTCCATTGCGAATATTCTTTCACCAGCGTGATGTGAAAAAGAAAATGATACAATTTTCTCAAGAAAAGCCGGAAAAATTTGCAGGATATCCTTGACAAAATCCGACAAAAACGGTATGATATACCCAACAGTTAGATGTAGCTAACTAAAGTACAACGGATAAAACCAAAAATCATACGGGATCCCGGTAGAGGGATTCTTTCTTAAAACACAGGAGTTAGAATAAACTAATTTCAAGTAGCATAAGATAACAACAGAAAGGCAGGTAGAGAAGATGAGTGTCGTAATTATCGGTGGAAATGAAAGAATGGTGTGTCAATATACAGATATCTGTAAAGACTATGGATGTAAAGCAAAGGTGTTCCCGAAAGAGCATGGCTCCGTTAAGAAAAAAATCGGGAATCCGGATCTGATGATTCTCTTTACCAACACCGTATCCCACAAAATGGTCATCACTGCTTCCCAGGAAGCAAAGAAAAACAATATTCCGATCGCAAGAATCCATACCAGCAGTGCCACCGCACTTCGCTCGGTATTAGATGAGCACTGCGCAGCAGCAATGTAAGAAGGAGACGTAAAAGGCATGATTGAGAGATTTCTGATCGAACACTGTTCGGCAACGCTGGCTTCCATCAAAGCCGCAAATTTATGTAATATGACATTTTCATCCAAAGAAGAACTGGAAGATCAGATTTCATACTGGAGTGCCTGTCTGGAACCAAAAGGAATTCACATCTTTGTATTGCGGGAGCATGAGACGAGAGCACTGGTCTATGTGTACCGTGAAGGGCTTCTCCAGAAGGAGCTGGAAAATCCGGAGAATGCAGTGTTTTTAAAATCCTATGGATATGAAAATACAGACATTGCCTATGCACTGAATCGCCTGAAAACCCGGGTAGCAGAGTGTAAAGAAGGATTTCCGCATGAGATCGGTGTGTTTCTCGACTATCCGCTCGGTGATGTGATCGGTTTTATTGAGAACAAAGGCCACAATTATAAATGCAAGGGATGCTGGAAGGTCTATTGCAATGAGTGCGAAGCACAGAAAACATTTCAGCGCTATCAGAAATGCAGAAACGTGTATCTGCGTCTCTGGAAGCAGGGAAGAAGCGTTTTACAGCTCACCGTAGCTGTTTAACATAAAATCCTGCATACCATAAAAAGGGCAGTAGGATCGGGGAAAGAAAAATCCCCCGGAATCAGAAAATAAAGAAAGAAGGATTTGAAACATGAGCAAAGTAGCAGTAGTTTATTGGAGTGGAACCGGCAACACAGAAATGATGGCACAGAAAGTAGCAGAGGGAGCAAAGGAGGCAGGCGCAGAAGTTTCTGTTCTGACTTGCGCAGATTTCTCTGCGGATGATGTAGATGCATACGATGCAATCGCTTTCGGATGCCCGGCTATGGGGGCAGAAGAGCTGGAAGATACCGAGTTCGAGCCAATGTTCTCCGCATGTGAATCCAAACTCTCCGGAAAGAAAATCGCTCTGTTCGGTTCCTATGGATGGGGAGACGGCGAGTGGATGCGCACCTGGGAAGAAAGCTGCAAAAATGATGGCGCCGAGCTGGTATGCGACAGCGTGATCTGCGCAGACGCGCCAGATGATGAAGCTGAGGCAGCATGCATTGCACTTGGAAAAGCACTCTGCTAAGCATAAATAAAAGGAAGAAAAAGCGGCAGCCCTTTTGTCTGGGACTGCCGCTTTTTTTTTCGGACAATGAGAAAGACTCGCTGTCATTTGGCTGTTAAAATTCGGTATCATCCGCATCGGATGGCTGTGACGGTTTTAAAAGAATTCCGTTGATTTCCACTTCATCGGCTGCCTCGATCAGAATATACGGTGTTCCGTCGATCGTACGGGTTTCGATGAGCTGGGCCTTTTCCGGGCTGACTTTGATGATAACATCCGGGGTGCGGATCTCGTAGTTCCGTGTACTGGCCACGTTCGAGGCAACGAAGCTTGCTTTCTCATCCGCAATGGATTCGTACTTCTCGTCGAACTCGTCAAGCTGTTCATTCGGTACGCCGCTGCTGGCGAGCAGACGTTTTACCTCGTGTTTATCGAGCACCACCGGTTCCGGATCGTCTTTCCGCTCTTCAATCATGGTATTTAAGTTCTCCTGAATGGTCATAACAGTAGAAAAATCACAGGCGGAATCGAGAGTTTCTTCTATAATAGACTGAAACGTTTCTTTCTGAGATTTCGCGGAAAGCGGCGCCTGACAGCCCAGGAAGTGGTCGAGAAAGTCCGGCTGATCCATCTCTGCGTTTTTCGTGAAATACAGCAGATTGTGGATATCCGTGTTGCGGTCTGTGAAGGCCGGGAAGAGAAAACCGTTTTCCGGTGCGCCGACCACCCAGTCCTGCACGCGGTTTTCAATCGTATTGTGGGACACATTGTAGCAGAGACCCGGTTTGTCGAGTTTTACCGGGCAGATGCTGCAGAGGATAAATTCATAGACGTAATCGGAAGCATCGTCCATATCCAGATTATCAGAAGCGCGTCCCGGTACATCGTAGGCACCATGGATCAGAATAATATAGTAGTTTTCCGGATAGAGATAATCCGCCATCACCTTTTCATAAAATTCATCAATCAGCGCTTCGTCCTTCAGCTCACTGTTGCGGAGTTTTAAGAGAAACTCCTGTGTGCCGCCCTCACTTTCCTGGGAGAGCGGGAACTCCATATTCAGCAGATTCTTTCCGATGGTACCGGAGAGGGTGCTTTTAAAAATCTTAAAATACTTAAACATTTCTTCCTCTTCGAGAGAGAGAAACGCTTCTTTTAATTTTGTCTTAATATTCTTTTCCGCATCCACATAGCATCCGCAGATTCGCGTGATCGCACAGTGGGATGGGGTAAACAGTTTTTTAATTTCGGCAATTTCCTTTTTGTTCATATAGAATGCTCCTTTATCAGCAATTTCGTATCTTAGACAAGTACTTTCTATTATAGACCATAGGGAAGGGAAAAGGCAAGAAAGAAAATGGCGACTATATCTTTTTACACTTTAAATATAATTTCAAAAATCTTGACAGAGGTACCGATTCTGTTATACGATTAGGTCTAATAAAGGGGAGTAATTTAAGTTTGAAAATTTGCGTTTGCAAGTCTTCCGATTATTCAGTTGCTTAAATGGATACGCATGAAATTAAGAAAAAGAGGAGAATGATAGTGGATATAAGTAAAAAATCTGTAAAAAAAATCCGGGAACTTATTGTGTTTACAGCATTTCTTGTGGTCGCACTGTGGAAGTTTAATGTGGTACTCGATGTGTTGAAAGCAATATGGGGGATCGTATTTCCATTTGTACTTGGCGGAGCGATCGCATTTGTGACCAACGTGCCAATGAGCTTTTTGGAAAAGAAAATTTTTGGAAGGGCAAAAAAAGAAAATAAGATAGTCGAAAAACTGGCAAGACCAATAAGCCTGTTCCTCACGATCGTATTTGCGGTTGGCGTGATTGTACTGGTGATGTTTGGTGTGATTCCGCAGCTTACGCGGACAATAGGAACCCTGATGATGAGTATCGCTGATTTTATTCCACAGATGCAAAGCTGGATCCGGGAGTTTTCCCATAATAACCAGGAAATCATGAAGCTTGTAGATCAGGTACAGTTTAATCCGGATCAGGCGATCAAGTGGGGGATAAGCCTGCTTGGAAATGGTGCAGGAAATATGATGAATATCACAATGTCAGCAGTGGGTTCCATAGTTAGTGGATTGGCAGCCTTTTTTGTTGCATTTTCCTTTGCCTGCTATGTCCTTTTTCAGAAGGAAACGCTGCAGGTGCAGATTCGAAAAGTCTTTTTCGCTTTTCTTCCAAAGGAAAAAGCAGATGCTTTTCTTAAAGTCTGCTCTCTGACTTATCAGACATTTGCAAATTTTCTTACAGGTCAGTGTCTGGAAGCCGTGATCCTTGGCTGTATGTTTGTTGTGATATTGAGCATTTTGAGGATGCCATATGCACTTTTGATCGGAGTTTTAATTGCGTTTACGGCATTGATCCCGATTTTCGGAGCCTTCATCGGGTGTGCAGTGGGAAGCTTTTTGATCTTTATGGTAAATCCGAAACAGGCAATTTTATTTATTATAGTATTTCTGGTGCTGCAGCAGATCGAGGGAAATCTGATCTATCCTCATGTTGTGGGTGAGTCTGTAGGGCTTCCATCGATTTGGGTTCTTGCAGCAGTTACGATCGGCGGAAATCTTATGGGAATTATAGGTATGCTTGTTTTTATTCCGTTGCTTTCCGTGTTCTATACTATTTTTCGGGAATTCGTATATCTGCATCTGAAAAAAAAGCATATCAAACAGGTGACAAAGACAGAAATAGAAGAAGATACGGCGGAAGAAATGGTAAATAGTGAGATACCAGAGGTGAAATGATAGAATCCCGTCTTTGACAGCTGTATGGTGATAAAACGGTTACAAACCCAGTAAATATGGGTATTGTGGCCGTTTTTTTTTGTAGATCATTATTCAACCGTCAAACTTCCGGGTGTTTTTATAGCAATCCCGGAAAATAATGCAAAAATTCAGCGCAGCAGAACGTGAATTACTGCGTCACAGATTTTCATGTCTTAGACAAGTACTTCCTATTATAGAGCACGGGGAAGGGAAAAGGCATGAAAAAAATGGACAATGGATATTACAACTGTCTTGTCACATGACAAAAGTTGTGGTATACTAAGCGCTAAAGTGTTAAAAAATATCACGATTCAGGGTTCTGAATCGTGATAGTAAAAATAGGAAGGAAACAAAACCAATGGATACCAGAAGAGAAAAGCTGGAAGCATTAAAGAAAGAAAAAAACGCCGTCATCATGGCACACTATTACGTGCCGGATGAAGTGCAGGAAATTGCCGATTACATCGGAGATTCGTATTACTTAAGCGACATGGCGACGAAAGTGGACGCCAGTGTTATCGTTCTCTGCGGCGTTCGTTTCATGGGTGAGAGCGCCAAAATCTTAAACCCGGGCAAAAAAGTACTGCTCCCGGATCTGCATGCCGACTGCCCGATGGCTCACATGGCAGCGATTGAAAAAATCGAGGAAGTCCGGAAAGAGTACCCGGATGTGGCTGTCGTATGCTATGTCAATTCCACCGCGGAATTAAAAAGTCATTCCGACGTCTGTGTCACATCCTCCAATGCAGTAAAAATTGTAAAAGAACTGCCGAACCACGACATCTTCTTTATCCCAGACGAGCATCTTGGTACCTATGTGGCTGAGCAGGTGCCGGAGAAACATATCATCTTAAATGACGGTTTCTGTCACGTACATGCTGCCATCCGTCCGGAAGCTGCAAAGGCTGCAAAGGAAGCGCGTCCGCAGGCAAAGCTTCTCGTTCACCCGGAGTGCAGAAGTGAAGTCGTTGCACTTGCCGATTACGTCGGAAGCACCGCAGGCATCATCAAATATGCCGAGGCAAGTAAAAATACCGAGTTTCTCGTTGCAACCGAGCTTGGCGTTTTCGCAGAGCTGAAAAAGCGCTGCCCGGATAAGAAGTTTTATGCAGTGGGAAATACGCAGATCTGCCCAAATATGAAAAAAGTAACATTGGACAAATTAATAGAAGCACTGGAAAACGAGGAGAATGAAGTTCTGTTAAGCGAACAGGAAATTTCAGACGCACATGCGCCGCTGTTAAGAATGCTCGAGCTTGCAAAGTAACAAAATGAGCAGAACGCAGAAGCGGAAAAGAGGAAATGAAATGAAAAAGTATTATGATGCAGTGATTGTAGGATGCGGTGTGGCAGGATGTTTTGCGGCACTTCATCTGCCCCAGGAAGCCGATATTCTGATGATAACAAAAGCAGATACCGAGGACAGCGACTCCTTCCTCGCACAGGGCGGTATCTGTGTTCTGAAAAACGAAGACGATTACGATGCGTTCTATGAGGATACGATGCATGCCGGCCACTATGAAAATACGCCGGAATCCGTCGACATTATGATCCGTTCTTCCCGGAATGTCATCAATCAGCTTATCGCCTGGGGTGTGGATTTCCGCCGCGATGAAAACGGGGAACTCTGCTATACGAAAGAAGGCGCACATTCTACCAATCGCATCTTGTTCCACGACGATGTAACCGGAAAGGAGATTACGAGCAAGCTTCTCGCGCAGGTAAAAAAGCTGCCGAACGTGACGCTTCTTGCGCACACGGAAATGTGTGATATTCTTTCCTGCAAAAATGTCTGCGAGGGTGTTCTGATCCGGGATGAAGAAGGAAAGCTGATTCCGGTTTATGCCAGGGATGTGATCTGGGCATGCGGCGGTATCGGCGGAATTTACGATAATTCCACGAACTTCCCGCATCTGACAGGAGATGCACTTGCAATTGCAATTCACAGGAACGTAGCGCTGAAAAATGTCAATTACGTACAGATTCACCCAACAACGCTGTATTCCCAAAAGAAAGGCCGCCGTTTCCTGATTTCCGAATCTGTCCGCGGAGAGGGCGCTGTACTGCTCGATAAAAATGGCGAGCGTTTCACCGATGAACTGCAGCCGCGTGACGTGGTATCCCGTGAGATCCACCGCCAGATGGAAAAGGACCACACGAAGCACGTATGGCTTTCTCTGAAAACGATTCCGCTCGATGTAAAAGAACGGTTCCCGAATATTTACCAGAAATGCCTGGAAGAGGGATATGATATCACAAAAGAACCGATCCCGGTTGTACCGGCCCAGCATTACTTTATGGGTGGCGTCAAGGTAGACAGCAATAGCGAAACGACGATGGATCATCTGTATGCAGCAGGTGAGACGAGCTGCAACGGCGTGCACGGTGCAAACCGTCTGGCAAGCAATTCTCTGCTGGAGAGCCTTGTATTCGCAGAGCGCGCGGCAAAGAAGATGGCTGCCGAATGGGCCGCAGAGGGTCTTGTAGAGAACGCAGACCGCAAAGAAACGGCAACGGAGCCGAAGGAAGATGAATGGAAGCTCCTTGCAAAACGGTACGATATTAGAAAAGAAGATTACCAGGATATGGAAGAATATGCAGAACGCTGCAAAGAGAGCATCTGGGATGCGATCAGAAAGGAAGACAAATATGAATCCAATCACAAGAACACTAAATGTGGATAATCTGCTGCTGTTGGCGCTGCAGGAAGATATCTCCAGTGAAGATGTAACCACGAATGCTGTCATGCCAGAAGCCTGCCAGGGAACGGTACAGCTTCTCTGCAAACAGGACGGCATCATTGCCGGTATGGAAGTATTTGCAAGAGTATTTACTCTGCTCGATGAGAAAACCGAGATTATTCCGTATGTGAAAGACGGAGATGAAGTCAAAAAAGGCGATCTGCTCGCAACCGTAAACGGCGATATCCGTGTTCTGCTGTCCGGTGAAAGAACCGCGCTCAATTATCTGCAGCGGATGAGCGGAATCGCAACGTATACGAGAAGTGTTGCGAAGCTGCTCGAAGGTTCCAAAACAACCCTTCTCGACACCAGAAAAACAACCCCGAATATGCGTATCTTTGAAAAGTATGCAGTCAAAATCGGTGGCGGCCAGAATCACCGCTATAATCTGTCCGATGGCGTTTTATTAAAGGACAATCATATCGGAGCTGCAGGCAGTGTCACAAAAGCGATCGAGATGGCACGCGATTATGCTCCGTTTGTGCGGAAGATTGAAGTTGAGTGCGAAACTCTCGATATGGTTCGTGAAGCAGCAGATGCAGGCGCCGATATTATCATGCTCGACAATATGACTCCGGCGCAGATGAAAGAGGCGGTAGCCGTCATCAACGGCAGAGCAAAAACCGAGTGCTCCGGAAATGTGACAAAAGAAAATATCGCCACTATCCTCGACACCGGCGTAGACTATGTTTCCAGCGGTGCACTGACGCATTCTGCACCGATTCTTGATGTATCATTGAAAAATCTGCATCCAATAGAATAAGTATAAAAATAGGAATCATTTCCTTATAGATATAAAAATCGCGAAATAAAAAAGCTTCTGTTCCTCCCGGAAAAAGGGAAGAACAGAAGCTTTTTTAAACAGGAAACTTCGTTGAATTTTCTTATAAAAAATTCTCCGGGTTTAGATTCCTTTTTTAAACAGGAGAAAGGAATATCCGATCGGAATCAAAACCAGCGCTGCGATCGTGAGAAATAAAATCCATTCAAGCTGCAGAAAGCTGTTTACGATCATGGCAACGCCGCCGATGATCCAAACCCAGCCGGCGAGGCGGTGAGTGCGGTTCCAGTTTTCCTGACTGTGAAGTGTCCATGGAACTTTGATGCCAGTTGTGTAGTTCTGTTTGCATTTTGGCATGTAATTGCCGATGAGAATAAAGAGAAGGCCGACAATCCCATTGCTAACAAAACCGATATCAACTGCGATGCCGACTGCGTTTGCATAGATGCAACAGCAGACGATCAGGGAGGTTATGGGTATGATCCACAGAACAAGACGGATCATCTTCGGACCGATGTTCTGCCGCTTCGGATCAGAAAAAGTGAGAACAGCGGTAAAAATCTGCAGAGCGGCAAGAAACAGAGGAATACCGATCACTGCCATCGTTTTACTGCTCCAGCCGTTGGGAACGTTGTTTGTGCCAAAATGGGTGGCAATGGTGTCCGGCATGCGATTCCAGAGCAGAAGTCCGATCACCATCGGAAAAAGAGAAATGAGTGTTGTCAGAATCAGTGTTGTTTTATATTTTTTCCACATCAGAAGTGCCTCCTTTGAGCTCTGAAATCCAGAGCATGATTTCTTCCAGGACGGAAGTGTTGAGTTCATAATAAATAAAATATTTCTCCCGGGATTCCAGCACAAGGTCTGCTTTTTTCAGAATACCGAGATGGTAGGAGATGGTTGCACCTGTCATATCAAAGTGCGATCCGATCTCCCCGGCAGAAAGTCTTTCGTTTTTCAGAAGCTCCAGAATCCTTCGCCGGACAGGATCGGAGAGAGCTTTAAACGTTTCTGCGAATGCCATGAAAACCTCCTTTCCGGCAGTATGAATGCAAATTAATTAGAAATTTATCTAAATACTTTTTATCACAGGGAAAGCGAAAAGTCAATAAGCATTTCGAAAAAAATCTAAATAGTTTTATTGTTGATTTTGAGTTGCTATTTTCTGTAGAATACGCTACGATAAGGGTAAAGTTGTAGAAAAAGGGGGACAAAAACATGAAAAAACACCTGTCCGTGCGCTACGGCACGATACAGGGCTGCTACTGGATGGGATACGCGGCACTGATGGGGTATGCCAGCGTCTATCTTCTTGAAAAAGGCTTCACAAACACACAAATCGGCCTTCTGACGGCAGTTGGCTGTATCGTGTCAGCGGTTCTGCAGCCTGCGCTGGCATCCTACGCAGATCGGCCGGAAAGCCCGTCCGTACGAACAATGCTCCTTGGAGCGAACCTGATTCAGCTTGTTCTTATCATTTCCCTTGCTGTAACGGCAGAAAGCAGTTCTATGGTGGTAAGGACACTGCTGTACGGCGCAAGCATTACGATGCTGATGCTGATGATTCCGTTCGTTAATTCTCTTGGTATGGAGACGATCCGCCAGGGAGAGGAACTTGATTACGGAATCGGGCGCGGCATGGGTTCCGTTGCATATGCGATTGCATCATGGCTGCTCGGCCGGCTGACCGCATCCTTTGGAGCAGACATGATTTCGATCTGGGCTATCGCGCTGACCATTCTTTTTCTCGCCTGTGTATTTCGTTTTCCATTTAAAAAGGACAGAAAAAAAGCAGAAGCAGAAAAAGAAGAGACAGGAGCAGCCGGTCCGGTCGATTTTCTGAAACGGTATCCGTCCTTCGCGGTAGTACTGCTTGGCTGCATTCTGATCTTTATGTCACATAGCCTGATTAACAGCTTCAATTATCAGATTGCAATGGCAAAAGGTGGTGGCAGCGGTGAGATGGGAAATGCGATGACCATCTCTGCGGTTTCCGAGCTGCCAACGATGTTTCTGTTCGGCTATCTGCTGAAAAAGAAGAGCAGTGTTTTCTGGTTCCGCCTCTCCGGCCTGTTTTTTGTCCTGAAAAGCATAGGAACCTTCCTGGCCTTTAATATTCCGACATACTACGCTGCTCAGCCGTTCCAGATGTTCGGCTGGGCGCTGATCAACGTCGCCTGCGTCTATTACGTGAACGGCATCATGGAGCCGCAGGATTCGATTAAAGGACAGGCATATATGGCGATGACCATCACCGCAGGAAATGTAATGAGCTCCCTGTTTGGCGGCTGGCTTATCGATGCAGCCGGTGTTGGCGCGATGCTGATCTGCGCATCTCTTGCGGCCTTCATCGGCTGGCTGATTGTGTGCTTGGGTTCGAAAGAAGCAAAAACTGCATAGGAAAGATAAAAGAAAGCGCCCGAAACCGAACGTGGTTCCGGGCGCTTTGCCGTACAGCTCTTATTTATTTCTGTTTCCTGTATACTTCTCATCACAGTATTTGCAACGGTAAACTTCTTTTTCCGGGTCAGCCAGGATAAAGACATGTTTTAATCCCTGCTCAATGGAGGTGATACAGCGCGGATTTTTGCATTTGATAACATCAACTACCTGTTTCGGCAGATGAAGTTCTTTTTTCTCCGTAATTTCGCCGTCTTTAATGACATTGACAGTAATATTGTGATCGATAAAGCCTAAGATGTCAAGATCCATCTTATCAACCGAACACTCAACTTTCAGAATGTCCTTTTTTCCCATTTTTTCACTTTTGGCATTTTTAATAATGGCTACGGTACAGTCCAGCTTGTCCAGTCCCAGATCATGGTAAATGGTCATAGCCTTTCCTGCTTTAATATGGTCGAGCACGAAGCCCTCTTCAATACGTCCTACGTTCAGCATAGCGAAAGATGCTCCTTTCTTAATCGACTTTGATGTTCAGCAGCGTCAGAATCAGGGCCATACGTGCATAAACACCGTACTGAACCTGTTTAAAGTAAGCAGCGCGCGGGTCGTTATCCACGTCAACGGAGATCTCATTGACACGCGGCAGCGGATGCAGAACCAGCATTTCCGGAGAAGCAAGATCCATTTTGGACTGATCCAGAATATAGAAATCCTTCATGCGGATGTAATCATCCTCGTTGAAGAAACGTTCTTTCTGGACACGGGTCATATAAAGGACATCCAGCTTCGGGAGAACATCTTCCATTTTAATAACTTCCTCAAATGGAACATTGTTTGCGCGCAGCACATCATCACGGATGTAATCCGGGAGACGAAGCTCCTCCGGGGAGATTAATACAATTTTAATGCCGGTATAACGAACCAGCGCTTCAATCAGGGAGTGAACCGTTCTGCCGAATTTAAGATCACCGCAGAAACCAATGGTAAGATTGTTCAGGCGACCCTTTAAAGAACGGATGGTAAGAAGATCGGTAAGAGTCTGCGTCGGGTGCTGATGTCCACCATCGCCGGCGTTGATAACCGGGATACGGGAATACATAGATGCTACCAGCGGAGCGCCTTCTTTCGGATGACGCATCGCACAGATATTTGCAAAGCAGGATACTACACGAATGGTGTCCGCTACGCTTTCGCCTTTCGATGCGGAAGAAGAATTGGCAGAAGAAAAACCAAGAACAGTACCGCCAAGATTCATCATGGCAGCTTCAAAGCTGAGACGGGTGCGTGTGCTTGGTTCATAAAATAAAGTAGCAAGTCTTTTGCCATCGCAGGCATGTGCGTATTTTTCCGGGTGTTTCTCAATATCATTTGCCAGATCCATTAACTGATCCAGCTCTTCGACAGAGAAATCAAGGGGACTCATTAAGTGTCGCATATATTACCTCCTATGAAGATCCTTATTTTTGTTACCGTTCACAGTTTCCCTGCGAATGTCTGAATCACTTTCTTACGCAGCGAAACAGCAGGTGTTTCCCTGCTGAGTGAACAGTAACTTATTTTTTCTGTGTTCCACCTTAACACAAAAACAGGATAAATGCAAGATAAAAAATGGCAGGAAAAAGGTCGAAAAGCAGAGTAATATGAAATGTGAAAAAATAAAGTGAAATAGCAGTCAAAAAGGAAAAAGATTGTACAAAAGCCGAATTTCGGAAGATCTTTTCTTGTAAATTAAACGGAGATGGAGTAAAATATTGATATCTGCAACAAATGCAGAGTATCAGGAGGACCAGATATGCTAGACTTAGGAAAAATCCGCGACGAGATCGATGCCACCGATGACGAGATCGTCCGCCTGTTCCAGCACCGGATGGCGCTGACGGCGGAGGTTGCGCAGTACAAGATAGAGACAGGAAAAGCCGTTTTTGATGCGGAACGTGAGCGCCAGAAGCTGGAAAAGCTGACAGGCGAGGGAACAAATGCATTCAATACAAAAGGCATCCAGGAGCTGTTCCAGCAGATCATGTCGATCAGCCGGAAGCGCCAGTATCAGCTGCTGACCGAGAACGGCGGCGAGGAGATGACCGATTACACACAGGTTGACCACCTCCCGACGCACGGCAGAAGAGTTGTCTTCCAGGGTGTGGAGGGCGCCTATAGCTTCGGTGCCATGAAAGAATTTTTCGATGATACGATCACCAGTTTCCACGTAGACACCTGGAAAGAGGCGATGGAGGCGATCACAAAGGGCGAGGCTGATTACGCTGTGCTTCCGATCGAGAACTCCACAGCAGGCATTGTATCCGATATTTATGATCTTCTGGTGGAATATCCGCACTATATCGTCGGTGAGCAGGAATTGCCGGTGGAGCATGTGCTGATGGCACTGCCGGGAGCTAAAGTCGAAGAAATCCGTACCGTAATTTCCCACCCGCAGGCACTGGCCCAGTGCCGCCGCTTTCTCGATTCCAATGAAAACTGGAAAACAGAGGAACGACTGAATACGGCCGCCGCTGCAAAAGAAGTATCTGAGAGCGGTGATTTGACGATGGCAGCCGTCGGAAGCCCATATGCAGCAGAACACTTCGGACTGCAGATCTTAAAAGAAGGCATTTTTGACGCCCGGGGCAATACGACACGCTTTGTTATTATTTCCGGTCAGAAACGCTTTGTAAAGGATGCACAGAAAATCAGCGTATGCATGGAACTGCCGCATCAAAGCGGTTCTCTTTACAATGCACTGGCACATTTTATTTACAACGATCTGAACATGACCAAAATCGAGTCCCGCCCGATTCCGCAGCGGAAATGGGAGTACCGTTTCTTCGTGGATTTCGAGGGGAACTTAAGCGATCCGGCAGTCAAAAACGCACTGCGCGGATTGCAGGCAGAATCCGCGAAATTCCGGATTTTCGGAAATTATTAATCCAGAAGAGAGGGCCGTACCAAGCGGCCTTTTCGCATAAATAAAATGAAAAATGACAGGAAGGAAGAGACAAAAGATGATTAGAATAGAAGAATGTATCCTCTACCGCGATTTCGCAGAGGGGGAGGTACTGCGCGATATGACGATACTGGTGGAGACCTACAAAAAACTGGTCAATGCTCAGATTTCCCTGAAGGACCGCCGGTTCCGTGAGAATATGAGCGCATATGAGCCGCAGTTTTATGAGGCACTGAACCGCCTTGTCGAGATGGCAAACCGCTACGGCTTCTCCGGAAATCTCTGGCATGATTATCTGACGTATCTGCTGGTAAACAAAGAAAATGCATTCTCTACCTCGTGCGAGATTGTCGGAAAAGTAGAGGGAAGCATCAACCAGATGGCAAAACACGACTTTGTCCGTTTCAAAGAACTGTTTGATTTTGATATCTGTGTTTTTGATGAAATTTTTGAGTCCGGCGATGCCTCTGTCATCAGTTCCTATGAGAACACGGACAGTCCGAATAAACTGTTCAACAAAGAAGTCCGGGATCGTATCTGTGAGCTGGCCATCCGTCTGGCAAAGGCTGCATCCGCAGATGAATTTATGGCTGATATGGTTCAGTTTTACAAAGATTTCGGAGTGGGAAAACTGGGACTTCACAAGGCATTTCGTATTGCGCATACAGGAGAGAACGTTGAGATTATCCCGATTACCAACATTCCGGATGTGCGCCTTTCTGATCTTGTCGGCTACGAAATTCCAAAGCAGAAGCTGATCGACAACACGAAAGCGTTTGTCGAGGGCAAGAAAGCAAACAACTGTCTGCTTTTTGGCGATGCCGGAACCGGAAAATCCTCCAGCATCAAGGGCATCCTGAATGAATATTACGATCAGGGACTTCGTATGATCGAGGTTTACAAGCATCAGTTTCAGGATCTGAATGAGCTGATTGCACAGATCAAAAACAGAAATTATAAATTCATTATTTACATGGATGACCTTTCCTTTGAAGAGTTTGAGATTGAGTACAAATACCTGAAAGCTGTCATTGAGGGAGGCCTGGAAAAACGTCCGGACAATATTCTTATTTATGCAACCTCCAATCGTCGCCATCTGATTAAAGAGGATTACAGTGATAAAGAAGGAACAAGACAGGATATGCATACTTCCGACACCGTACAGGAGAAGCTGTCCCTGGTATACCGTTTCGGCGTCAGCATTTATTTTGGTGCACCGGATAAGAAAGAATTCCAGAAGATTGTTTCCACACTGGCCGAACGATACGGCGTGACGCTGAGTGAGGAAGAGCTTTTGGCAGAAGCGAACAAATGGGAACTGTCCCACGGCGGTCTTTCCGGCCGTACCGCACAGCAGTTTATCGATTATCTGCTCGGAAAACAGTAAAAAGAAAAAGGTCAAAAAGTCCGCTTGGTATTGGGAGCGGGCTTTTTGGGATATCCTTTGAAAAAGAAGGAGGAAAAGCATATATGCAGTATTCCACATTTGCTGCCATTGATATCGGCAGCTACGACGTCATTCTGGAGATTTTCGAGATCTCCAAAAAGCAGGGTATCCGAAGCGTGGATAAGATCTGCCATCGGATGGAGCTTGGAAAAGATACGTACACGCTGGGAAAAATTCGCCCGGAAATGGAAGAAGAGCTGTGCCGTGTACTCGCAGATTTTGTGCGGATTATGGAAGGCTATCGCGTGGACGATTACCGTGCAACGGCATCCAGTGCGATCAGTGAGGCGTCGAACAGTCTCTATGTCCTTGGAAAAATTCATCAGTTGACCGGTCTTTCTGTCACGGTTCTCTCCAACTCGGAGCAGCGTTTTCTTAGCTATAAAGCGCTCGCGGCGATGGAGGACAATTTTAACAAGATCATTGAAAAGGGAACTGCGATTCTCGATCTTGACGGTGGCAGTTTTCAGATTTCCCTGTTCGACAAGGATGCACTTGTCACAACACAGAACATCCGCATGGGAAGTCTTCGCATCCGCGAGCGTCTTGCCGGAATTCAGAGTGAGACGGAACATTACGAAGAGATGGTCGAGGAGCTGATCTGGAACGAAGTATCAAGCTTTAAAAAGATGTATCTGAAAGACCGCAAAATTGAAAACATTATGCTGATCGGCGATGTTTTCACCGACAGTGTTTATCAGAACATTGAAGAAAAAACGACAAAAATCATTTCCCGCGAAAACTTTAATACCTGGTATGAGAAAATTATCCGCCAGTCACCGATGGAGCTCGCCGTAAAACTTGGTATTCCGCTGGAAAACGCTTCACTGATGTATCCGTCTGCTGTGATTTATAAATGTCTGATTGATATGATGGGTGCGGAGCATATCTGGATTCCGGGCGTGCATATGACACGTGGTATTGCATACGAGTATGCGGAGCAGATGAAACTGCTGAAAGGCGGTCATAATTTCGAAAATGATATTCTGATGGCGGCAAAAAATATCGGAAAACGGTACGCAGTGAACCGTCCGCATGTCCAGAACCTGGAGATGACAGCGCTTGCCATGTTTGATGCGACGAAAAAGATGCACGGTATGAAAGAGCGCGAACGGCTGCTTCTCCAGATGGCAGTGATGCTGCATGACGTTGGAAAATACATCAGTTTCAATAATGTGGCGGATTCTTCCTATAATATTATCATGTCAAATGAAATCATCGGATTGTCGCACATTGAGCGTGAGATGGTGGCATTGATTGCAAGATACAACACGGTTACGCTCCCGTCCTACGATGAGCTGGTGATGGAATCGTCCTTGAGTGCCGAGCAGTATCTGACAGTATCCGAACTGACCGCAATCGTCCGTCTGGCGAATGCGCTCGACCGGAGTCATTTGCAGAAGATTCAGGCGATCCGCGCCACATTAAAGGAGCGCGAGCTGCAGCTTTCGCTCACGGTCAACCGCGATTTTACCCTTGAGCAAGGTTTGTGCCAGGAAAAATTAGATTTCTTCAATGAGGTATTCAGCATACAGCCGGTCATCAAACTGAAACGGCAGATGTAAAAGGAGGCGAAGAAAGATGGATATTGCACCATATAAGAAACCGGAATATTTCCGCAACCGGGAGTTGAGCTGGGTCAGCTTCGACGAGCGTGTTTTAAACGAGGCGCGGGATAAGAGTATTCCGCTGTTTGAACGTCTGAAATTTATCAGCATTACCTCCTCCAACCTGGATGAGTTTTATATGGTCCGTGTGGCTTCACTAAAAGACCAGGTGCATGCAAACTATACGAAAAAGGATCTGTCCGGCATGGATGCGAAGGAGCAGCTTGCCGGGATCAGCAAACGGACACACGAGCTGGTGCAGCTGCAGTACAATACGTACAATCGCTCGGCGGTTCCGTCTCTGGAGCACGTTGGCCTTACGATTATCAGCGAGCACGAGAAGCTGACGAAGGAGCAGGCGGAGTATGTGGATTCCTATTTTGAGGAGAACATTTACCCGGTTCTGACCCCGATGGCCATGGATTCGGCCCGCCCGTTCCCATTGATCCGGAACAAAACATTGAATATCGGTGCACTGGTGCAGAAGAAAGAGGATTCGCTTCTGAGCCGTGCGGAGGATAAGAAAGAGAAGAAAGGCAAGGAGAAGGAAAAAGAGAAAGAACTGGAATTTGCGACGGTTCAGGTTCCTTCGGTACTGCCGCGTTTTATTCTGCTTCCGCAGGATGAAAAGACGGGACAGCGGTATGTGATTCTTCTGGAGGAGATCATCGAGCGGAACATTGGAAAGCTGTTCTTAAGCTACGATGTGGTCTGTGCGCATCCGTACCGTGTTATGCGAAATGCAGATCTTTCGATCGATGAGGATGAGGCTTCGGACCTGTTAAAGGAGATCCAGAAGCAGCTTAAAAAACGTCAGTGGGGCGAAGTGATCCGTCTGGAAGTGGAAGATAAGATGGATAAGCGGCTCCTGAAGATGCTGGAAAAAGAGTTTGACATCGATGAAGACGACCTGTTCCGGATTCCGGGACCGCTCGATCTGACGTTTTTAATGAAAATGTATGGGCTCGACGGCTTTGATGAGTATAAAATTCCAAAATACATTCCAGCAGCAGTTCCGGCGCTGATGAATGAGGATGACATTTTTACAAACATCCGAAAAGGAGACATCTTACTGCATCATCCTTATATGACGTTTGATCCGGTCGTGCAATTTGTACAACAAGCAGCAAAGGATCCGGATGTACTGGCAATCAAACAGACGCTGTACCGTGTGAGCGGCAATTCTCCGATTATTGCAGCACTGGCTCAGGCGGCGGAAAATGGCAAACAGGTTTCCGTACTGGTGGAATTAAAGGCACGGTTTGACGAAGAAAACAATATTGTCTGGGCGAAGATGCTGGAAAAGGCGGGATGCCATGTAATTTATGGTCTTCTGGGACTGAAAACACACAGTAAGATCACACTGGTGGTTCGGCGCGAGGAGACAGGCATTCGCAGATATGTACATCTTGGCACGGGAAACTATAACGATTCTACGGCAAAGCTGTATACGGACTGTGGCCTGCTGACATGCAATGCAAAGATCGGTGAGGACGCAACAGCAGTATTTAACATGCTTTCGGGCTATTCGGAGCCGGATCGCTGGAACAAACTGATTGTTGCACCGCTCTGGATGAAGGACCGGTTCCTGCATCTGATTGCGATGGAAGAGGAGCACGCAAAGAAGGGACAGAAAGCGCATATTATTGCGAAGATGAACTCGTTATGCGACCGCGATATTATTGCGGCGCTTTACAGTGCTTCGGCAGCCGGAGTAAAGATTGACCTGATTATCCGGGGAATCTGTTGCCTGAAGGTTGGAATCCCGGGTGTCAGCGAGAATATTACCGTTCGCTCGATTGTCGGCAATTTCCTGGAACATGCGCGGATTTTCTACTTCTACAGTGGTGGAAATGAAGAGGTGTTTATGGGAAGCGCGGACTGGATGCCGCGAAATCTGGAAAAACGGGTGGAGATTGTGTTCCCGGTTGAGGATGAGCAGATCAAGAAAGAAGTAATGCATATTCTTGATATCCAGATGAAGGATAATGTGAAAGCCAGTATTTTACAGGCAGACGGAACGTATACAAAGCCGGATAAGCGCGGAAAGATGCTGGTGAATTCACAGGAGTATTTCTGCAGGGAGGCAACGGAAAGAGCGGAAAAACCGAAAGAACAGGAAAACAGCAGGGTGTTTGTGCCGGCGGAACCGGTGGAATAGGTTTGGACGGACACGGACGTGGGCGCGGGAGCGCCCACTGCGTTGACATGAAAGAAGAATATGGTATGTTATGATGAGAAAGTGCTGCAGCTTTGAGAGTTGCGGCGTTTTTTTTGTGTCAAAAATAATCTGTCTGGTATTGGGAAAAAGAATGGCTATTCAGAACTCGTTTTGAAAATTGGTTTTGCGGGTGATTTTCGGGGATTTTACAAAGAGTGATCTGGAAGAGTGGCTGGAAAAGAAGGGGATGGAGACGGAGATAAGGGAAAATGTGGACATTTTTTGTAAAGTAACCGGTTATTTTATTAACGGGTATTTTACAAAGCGGTGGTAGTGGGCTTTACGGAAGGAAAGGTATAATGAATCTCGACAAGACGAGGAGGAAGAAAAACGAATGTCAAATATTGTGTTGAAGAATGTCTATAAATCTTATGATAAGGAACATTATGCGGTTCAGGATTTTTCGCTTGAAATACCGGATCGGGAGTTTGTGATTTTTGTTGGACCTTCCGGCTGCGGAAAATCGACGACGCTTCGGATGATTGCCGGTCTTGAGGAGATTACGAGCGGGGAGCTCTGGATTGATGGACAGCTTTGTAATTATGTAGAAGCAAAGGATCGCGATCTTTCGATGGTATTTCAGAACTACGCGCTTTATCCGAATATGACGGTATATGAAAACATGGCGTTTTCTCTGAAAATCCGGAAACAGCCCAAGGATGAAGTTGATAAAAAGGTACATGAGGCAGCTAAAATGCTTGGAATTGAGCATTTACTTGACCGGAGACCGGCAGCCCTTTCCGGCGGTCAGAAACAAAGAGTTGCGATTGGAAGCGCAATTATGAGACGGCCGAAAGCATTTTTAATGGATGAGCCGCTTTCGAATCTGGATGCGAAGCTGCGGGCACAGATGCGGGTGGAGCTGGCAAAATTACATAAGGAACTGAAAACGACGGTGATTTATGTTACACATGATCAGACGGAGGCAATGACGCTTGGTACAAAAATTATTGTCATGAAAGACGGTGTTGTGCAGCAGGCGGATACACCGGAGCAGATTTACCGCCATCCGGCAAACAAATTTGTGGCCGGTTTTATCGGAGCTCCGAGTATGAATTTTATGGAAACGATGGTGACGGAAAGAAACGGAGCGGTTTATCTGGAAGGAGACGGAGGAGTTACCCTTCGTGCCAGAGGAGAGAACGAAATGGTGCTTCGTCGCACTTATCTCGGAAAAATGGTGATCTTAGGCCTGAGACCGGAGGATTTACAGGACGAAATAACCGCTTCCGCACATCGGATCTGTTATAAAGAGAATCAGTTGAAGGCATTTGTTGACCTGCGGGAGATGATAGGTGCAGAAGCGTATCTGCATATGAATACCGGAAAAAATCTGATTACAGCAAGAGTGCCTTCCGAGGTGCCGGTTACTGCAAAGGAAAGCATTACATTGTATGCAGATATGGAAAAAGCACAGATCTTTGATCCGTTTACAGAAGAAAATATTTTATCTCGGCCGGTTGAAAAAGAAGAACGTGCAACAGCATAAGAAGGAGCAGAAAGTGAAAAAAGTAATCGAAAAGTGTAAAAGAGCAGAAGTTTATATGTATCTGATCCCGAGTATGGTGATCTTTAGCATCTTTCTGTTTTATCCGTTTTTTAAAACCATTTATCTGAGCCTGTATAAGACAAACAAGCTTGGAGAAGCGAAATTGTATGTGGGACTGGACAACTATAAAAGCTTATTATCGAATCCATCCTTTTACAACAGTCTCTGGGTTACACTGAAATTTGTGGCGATTGTTGTAGTCGGAAGTATGGCGCTTGGCCTTCTGGGAGCAGTTCTTTGCAGCAAGGCTTTTCCGGGAATCCGGGTATTCAGTACTTCCTATGCACTCCCAATGGCAGTAGCATCGAGCTCAGGCGCCATGATTTTCAAGATTATCTTAAATCCCACGATCGGTATCGTAAACAAATTGCTGCATGTGAGCATTAACTGGGTCAGTGATCCGAAATATGCGCTGATCTGTGTGGCTGTCCTCACGGCATGGCTGAACAGTGGCATCAATTTCCTGTATTTTTCGGCGGGACTTGGAAACATTGATGATTCGATTTATGAGCGTGCTTCTGTAGATGGAGCGAATGCAGTACAGAAATTTTTTAAGCTGACACTGCCGGGACTTTCTCCGATCATGTTCTACACACTGGTTGTTAACATTATTCAGGCATTCCAGTCATTCGGACAGGTGAAAATCCTGACACAGGGAGGACCGGGAGAATCCACGAACCTGATTGTATATTCAATATACCGTGATGCGTTTTTTAATTACCGGTTTGGAAGCGCAGCCGCACAGTCCGTTGTTTTGTTTCTGATTGTCATGGCGCTTACCCTGGTTATGTTCCACATGGAAAAGAGAGGAGTAAAATACTGATGTCTACGATAGCAACTACGATTGCCGGACCAAAAACTTATTCTGCAGAGGAGCTGCAGGCACTGCATCTGGCAATGAATGCAAAAGCAAAAAGAAAGAAAATGCTTCAGAAAACAGCGTTGGTTACCATGAACCTGATCGTCTGCCTGTTTATGCTGTTTCCGCTGCTTTATACCATCAGCGTAGCATTTATGCCGTCAGGTGTGTTATACACAATGGCAATGAATATCGTTCCCAAACATCCGACACTGGAAAATTTTGTGGAAGCATTTCATAAAATTCCGCTGGTACGCTTTGTCCTGAATTCATTTTTGGTTGCGGGCAGCATTACGCTGGGTCAGATTGTAACGTGTTCTCTTGCGGCATTTGCCTTCTCTTTCCTGAACTTCAAAGGAAAAAATGTTCTGTTTATGCTGGTCATGGCGACCATGATGGTGCCGGGTGAGGCAACCATTATTTCCAATTATCTGACAGTAGGAAGTCTCGGATTGCTCGATACCTATATTGTTCTGATCCTGCCTTCTCTTACCTCTGCAATGGGAATTTTCCTGTTCCGCCAGTTCTACATGACCTTTCCGATTTCGCTTTATGAATCGGCGAAGCTGGACGGCTGCGGTAATCTGCGGTTTATCGTAAAAATCCTGATGCCGCTGACAAAGTCAGCAATGGGAGCAATGGCGGTTTACACCTTTATCAATGCATGGAATATGTACATGTGGCCGCTGCTGGTCACCGGTTCGGACAGCAAGCGTACCGTACAGATTGGTATCAGTATGCTGAACAGCGTCGATGCACAGTCGATTACCCTGATGCTGGCGGGTGTGGTAATGATTATCATTCCATCCATTTCCATCTTTATCGTAGGCCAGAAGGCCTTAATCAAAGGAATGTTTTCAGGGGCAGTCAAGGGCTGATTCCTGTGACAGAAAAAAGAATAGAAAACTGTATGAAAAACGAGGAGAAAAAAATGAAGAAAAAAGTGATTGCATCGATTCTTGCGGCTTCTATGGCAGCTATGGCGCTTACCGGATGTGGAGGCGGAAAAACAACGAGTGAGGCACAGAGTGCAATAACGGATGAAACCACAGCCAGCGCAGAGGCAGGAAGTACGGCAGATGGCGCAGAAGCACCGGATTTAAACCAGGATACGAAGGGAACCACGATTACCTTCTGGCATTCCATGGGCGGTGTCAATGGCGAGGCAATGGATTATCTTGTCAATAAATTCAATGAAGAAAATACCGATGGCATTACCGTTGAGGCGGTTTACCAGGGAGAATATGATGATACGATTAACAAACTGAAAAGTGCACAGATCGGAAATATGGGAGCGGACCTGGTACAGATTTATGATATCGGAACCCGTTTTATGATTGATTCCGGCTGGGTCATCCCGATGCAGGAGCTGATTGATGCAGATGGCTATGACATTTCCCAGATCGAGCCGAATATCGCTGCTTATTATACGGTAAACAATGAGCTGTACTCCATGCCATTCAATTCGTCCACACCGATTCTGTATTACAACAAAGATATGTTTGAAAAAGCAGGGATCACCGAAGTTCCGACAAGCCTGGAAGGGATTCTCGCTATCGGTGATGATCTGAAAACAAAGGGTGGCGCCGGTGAACCGCTGGCACTCTCCATCTATGGATGGTATTTCGAACAGTGGCTCTGCAAACAGGGACTTTCCTATGCGGATAATGGAAACGGCCGTGATGCAGCTGCTACTGCAGTTGAATTTGATTCTAACGGCGGAGCACTCAATATCTTAAATGAGTGGAAAGCCCTGAATGATGCCGACGTTGCACCAAACGTAGGCCGTGCCGGAAGTGATACCGCAACAACAGACTTTACTTCCGGAAAAGCAGCGATCACCCTTGGCTCTACCGCATCCCTGAAACAGATTTTACAGGATATCAACGGAAGCTTCGAAGTTGGAACCGCATATTTCCCGACAATCAAGGACGGCGATGAGGGCGGTGTTTCCATCGGAGGAGCATCTCTATGGGCATTGAACAACAATGATGATGCAAAAGCAGCAGCTACCTGGAAATTTATCAAATTCCTGATTTCCCCGGAATCTCAGGCATACTGGAATGCCGAGACGGGTTACTTCCCGGTAACAACAGCTGCTGATGAGGAGCAGACCTTTAAAGATAATGTAGCACAGTATCCGCAGTTCCAGACCGCAATCGACCAGCTGCACGATTCCAATCCGCAGTACGCCGGCGCACTTCTCTCTGTATTCCCGGAGGCAAGACAGATTGTGGAAACAGAAATCGAGAATATGATCAACGGAAACGAGACTCCGGAGAAAGCAGTAGAATCGATGGCTTCCCAGATCAACAGATCCATCGAGGACTATAATCTGGTAAATGAATAAGAGACAGGCTTTACAAAAATAAGATTTCGTCCTATAGTGAAGAAAAACGAGTTCCCAAAGCGTGTTTGAACGGTTTCTATGAAGGGGAAGATCCGAGTTACGGAAATGATTTTTCAGATATGACTGGAAATGCGTCGGAGACAAAAATCCGGCGTGTTTCCGGATTTATAGTAAGCCTCCAAATAATGCAAAAGAGTCAGTACCGCTTTTTTTAACCGAATCAAGTAAGTCCCCTGCTTCCATTGCGTGAAGCAATAAGCAGTGGGTGGGGACTTGCTTGTATCAGGAGGAGTGCAAGCTCCTTCTGATAAACTGCGGAGCAGTTATTCGGTTATGAGCAAGTAGCAAAGCGGATTGCGAATATCCGCTTGACTTATTTTCAGGGTTTATGATAAAAGAAAAAAGCTGCAGCCGGGACAAAAGATAGAAAAGAGTACAGGCTTGGAAATGGGAACGGAAAATGGAGGACAGATACGAGATGAAAACAAAAGTATGGGCACACAGAGGAGCCAGCGCATATGCACCGGAAAATACACTGGAAGCGTTTCTTCTTGCGGCAGAGCAGGGAGCTGACGGTGTGGAGCTGGATGTACAGCTGACGAAAGATGGCGAGATGGTTGTTGTCCACGATGAAGAAATCGACCGGGTCAGTGACGGAAGCGGATTTGTCAAAGATTATACACTTGCGGAATTAAAGACCCTGAACTTTAATAAGACACATCCGGAGTATCAGGATGTAAAAATTCCGACGCTTCACGAAGTATATGAAGCATTAAAGCCAACGGGAATGACGATCAATGTCGAGCTGAAAACCGGTATTTTCTGGTATAAAGACCTGGAAAAAAAGGTACTCGAGCTGACAAAAGAGATGGAGATGGAAGATCGCGTGATTTATTCTTCCTTTAACCATTACAGCATTGCAAAAATTCTGGAACTGGATCCGAAAGCCAGCACCGGCATCCTCTACGCAGATATTATTTATGATGTCGTGAATTATGCGAAAAAAATCGGAACAGGAGCTCTTCATCCGGCAACCTTTCATGTGCAGATGGCAGATTTTCTTCAGCAGTATGTGGAAAGCGATCTTGCGGTGCATGTGTGGACGGTCAATGATAAGGCGGAGATCGAGCGTCTGATGGAGGCCGGTGTTGACGCAGTCATCACCAATTATCCGGATGTGGCCGTTTCCTGCCGCAACGCGAAGTGATACCGATTGGAGAAAAAAAGCTGTTCCTTTTGGATATCGACGGAACCATCTGCGTGGGGAACCGTCTGATTCCGGGAGCAGACCGGTTTTTAAACGGACTGTCCGAGTACGGTGGAGATTATGTGTTTATCACAAATAATACGACGATGAGCGTAGCAGATTACCGGAAAAAATTTGCAAAGCTGGGCATTCCGACAACAAGCGGGAACTTTCTGACAGCATCCGTTGCGACAGCTCATTACCTGAAACAGAAATATGGATCCCGTCCCGTCTATGTGCTGGGAACGGACTCTCTGATCCGGGAATTGGAGAGCTTCGGTGTGTGTACCACCCGCGATCTGGAAAAAGAAGGAATTGCGTGTGTGCTTGCAAGCTATGACAATGAACTGACGTATCAAAAACTGACGGATATCTGTCGGCTGTTGACCGAGCGCCCGGAGCTCGATTACGCTGCAACGAACCCGGACTATGTTTGTCCGATTGAATTCGGCTACGTGCCGGATTGCGGTTCCATCTGCGAGATGATCGGTCATGCGATCCATCGTATGCCGACTTATATCGGAAAACCAGGCATACGGATGGTTGAGATGGCACTTGATATGACAGGCAGAACGCGCGATGAGGCTGTTCTTGTGGGAGATCGTCTCTATACGGACATTGCGTGCGCCAACATGGCGGGCATTTCTGCAGCACTTGTGCTTTCCGGCGAATCTACGCGTGAAGAAATGCAGAACTCGCAGTATCTTGTGGAGTATGTGTATCCATCCGTAAAAGAAATGTATTCGGAGTGGGTGTACGGACAAAAAAAGAAATGTTCTTAAAATTCCGAAACGGTTATGGTTTTGGAACAAAAAAACAGAAAGAAGAATTCTGAGAGGAGAACCTTTTTCCGAAGGAGTTCTTCTTTTTTGTTGCGGAAAAGGATACTTTCCGGATACGGGATAAAAGCCTGGGAAGGTATAGAAAAAGCTTGCCAAAAGAGGGAATTTCCCTATATAATGATTCAGACTATAATATGAAAAAGAAAACGATCAGGAGATCGGAAAATTCCAATACAACAGAAGAAGGAGAATTTATGCATGAGTATTTTAAATGTAGAACATCTGTCCCACGGCTTCGGCGACCGTGCGATTTTTGAAGATGTATCGTTCCGCCTGTTAAAGGGGGAACACATCGGTCTGGTAGGCGCAAATGGCGAGGGAAAATCAACCTTTATGAACATCATCACCGGAAAGCTGATGCCGGATGAGGGAAAGGTTGAGTGGGCAAAAAACGTCCGTGTCGGCTATCTGGACCAGCATACCGTTCTGGAAAAAGGTATGACGATCCGTGATGTGTTAAAAAGCGCTTTTTCCTGGCTGTACGAGATGGAAGAGCGGATGAACACGATCTGCAATTCCATGGGCGATGCCTCCGAGGACGAGCTGAATCAGATGATGGAGGAACTTGGCGTGATCCAGGAAATGATGGATGCACATGACTTCTATATTCTGGATTCCAGAATCGAAGAGATCGGCCGCGCGCTTGGTCTTGAAGAGATCGGTCTCGAACGCGATGTCACCGAACTTTCCGGCGGACAGAGAACGAAGGTCCTTCTGGCAAAATTACTTTTGGAAAAACCGGACATCCTTCTTTTGGATGAGCCGACCAACTACCTGGATGTGGAACATATCACCTGGCTGAAACGATACCTTGAAGAGTATGAAAATGCCTTCATTCTGATCTCTCATGATATTCCATTCCTGAACAGTGTTGTCAATCTGATCTATCATATGGAAAACAAAGAGCTGAATCGTTATGTGGGTGATTACGATCACTTCCAGGAGGTTTATGCGGTCAAAAAAGCGCAGAAGGAAGCTGCCTATAACCGTCAGCAGCAGGAGATCAGTGAACTGAAGGATTTCGTGGCACGAAACAAAGCCCGTGTGGCAACCAGAAACATGGCTATGTCACGGCAGAAGAAGCTGGATAAGATGGATGTGATCGAGCTTGCGAAAGAAAAACCAAAGCCGGAATTTCATTTCCGCACTGCGCGCACTTCGGGTCGTTTCGTTGTGACTGCAAAAGAACTTGTGATCGGCTATGAAGAACCGCTTTCCAGACCGCTGACCTTTGCGATCGAGCGTGGCGAAAAGATCGTGCTCACCGGTGCCAACGGAATCGGAAAAACAACACTCTTAAAGAGTATCCTCGGTTTGATTCCGTCCCTTGGCGGAAACGTGGAGCTTGGCGATTATCTGGAAATCGGATATTTCGAGCAGGAAATGCCAAAAGGCAACACCAACAGTTGTATCCAGGAAATCTGGGAAGAATTTCCATCCTATACCCAGTATGAAGTCCGCGCAGCGCTCGCCAAATGCGGTCTTACCACACAGCACATTGAAAGCCTGGTGCGTGTCCTTTCCGGCGGCGAGCAGGCAAAAGTGCGCCTCTGCAAACTCATCAACCGCGAAACTAACCTCCTTGTCCTCGACGAGCCGACGAACCATCTTGACGTGGACGCGAAAGAGGAGCTGAAAAACGCACTGAAAGAGTACAAAGGAACTGTTCTTATGGTCTGCCATGAGCCGGAATTTTATGATGGCCTGGCAACCAGCGTATGGGACTGCTCGGAGTGGACGACGAAAGTGATTTAATCGAATCAAGTAAGTTCCCTGCTTCCATTGCGTGGAGCAATAAGCAGTGGGTTGGGACTTGTTTGTATCAGGAGTGGTACAAGTCACTCCTGATAAGCTGCGAAGCAGTTATTTGGTTATGAGCAAGTAGCGAAACGGATTGCGAACATCCGCTTGACTAATATTAAGAAGAAAAGTCAGCAGAAAACGGACTTTATAGAAGGTGTTTTCTGCTGATTTTTTGTATTTAACAAGTAGTTAGATAAAAAAATGAATATACAGAATTGTGTGTATTTTTCTGAAAATAAGAAAATTCGAAAAAAGGTGTTGACTTTTGCTTTTGGTGGTGTTATTATAACTAAGCTGTCAGCGAGAGCTACAGTGAATGAGTTCTTTTGAAACAGAAAAACCTAGTTCGGAGCTGGGTGGCTGCCGCGGGTTGCAAAAACTGCTTCAAAAAAACCTGAAAAAAGTTCTTGACAAAAGCAAATGAGTTTGATAAAATAAACGAGTTGCTGATCGAGAGAACAGCAAAGAAGTTCGAAAGAGCTTCAAAAAATAAATTAAAAAAGTTCTTGACAAACGAAAAGTTCTGTGATAAAATAAATGAGCTGATCCGAGTCGGAACGGCAAAGATCCTTGATAATTAAACAGTGAAACACATCCTCGAAAGTTCTGAATAAGTAATTCAAAACGATCGAAAGATCCT